>OJQL01000007.1_pt1 | contig 248636 bp, 102 predicted proteins | sample 1598731 | NCBI WGS metagenome assembly OJQL01 (sample SAMN03922510, study PRJEB24848) | human gut metagenome | isolation source: stool sample | host: Homo sapiens | place: Germany | collected 2010-02
TTTGTTCGCAGCGAAGATAGAGGTTGCAATCAATAGCCATTTTTTGACTGCTTACTTTACAAGTTATCAGTTCAAGTAAGCCAACTTAATCAAGATATGCTTTCAAGAAAAGATTTAGGAGACGTAATACTTATTTGTGAAAAATAAAAATCCTTTTCATTCCTTGTCACAATAACATCAGCTTGTATATTGGCTGCAGAAAAATATTGCAATGCATCTTCAAAGTCAGTAGCTTGTAACATTAGAGCCGATTCAACATTATCAGCTGTCAAACTAACAACAGAAAAGAATGTCTTCAGTTTATTTAAAGCATTATATAGTGCTATTCCTTTAAATTTCTTTCTAAGAATATATGCAATATTTGCCATAGTCAATGATGACAAAAACAAAGAACATTTCTGCTCTTTTTGACACAACAGAATAGTGGCAGCATCTTGACATCCGTCTCTTTCCAATAACAAGTCTATTAAGACATTTGTATCAATAAAAGCTTTTATCATTTGTTCAATAGATAATTAAGACGTTCATCTTCTGCATCTTCTATCCCCGAAGCTATACCTATTAATTCCTGAATATCCTTGGGCAACACAAAATCATTTTTCTCAGTCTTCACTTTTCCAACATGTACATGCCGCCTACTGCCATTATTTAATAAACTTTCCGACAGTTTATTTATAATGCGCAATTTCATCTCATCACTTAGTGACAATAATTTATCCAAATAATTATCTGACAAATTAATAGAAGTATCCATATTACTTTCTCCTTTCAATGACAAAGATAATATTAATTCCTACAATCATCAAGAAAAGGAAAGCTTATTTCAAATTGATTGATGTAATCCAAAATACCTCTTCATGAAACAGACATAAATAAGACTTAACAAGAGGATGGTACATAGCAGATACCAGTAACCTGAATCCAAACACATTATATATCCTACGATGATGATTGCCTGTACTGCCATATAGGTCGAAGATACTATGACATGGGGAATCTTCAGCTCATTCGCCATAATCTGATAAGATGTTTGCGATGCGGTAGTCCAATATTCTCATGAAGCATCAGGCGGTGAATATTTGGCACGCTTGCAGAAATTGAAGAAGCAGAAGACTAGAACGGAACAGACAACGGTATAGATGAAATCCGCATTGACAAACGTATTGGCAACCGATAGCGTTGTCAAGGTCGTAGTTAAAAAAGCTGTATTTTCATCTATTATTTTACTATGGCCTCTTTTATACACTCCACAATATAATATACATCTTCATCAGTCACCCACGGCCCGGCAGGAAGGCACATACCGATTTTAAAAATAGCTTCGGATACCCCATTGATATAAGCCGGAGCATCCTTATAGACCGGCTGCTTGTGCATCGGTTTCCAAACCGGGCGTGCCTCTATTTTTTTGCCAAGCATAAAAGCACGCAAAGCCTCCACATTCTCGTTGGGCTGGCAATCTGTTGTAGCACAATCTACGGCATGAATCACACCTGCAGCACCACCTACGGCAGTCCTGACAACATCCTTATAAGCATTTTCCTGCCCTTTGATGCGAAGTGAAGAATCCAGAGTGATTGTACAAAGCCAGAAATTAGAGTCATAATCAGCCGAAGGAGCTTCATGCAGCAATACCCCCTCCACATCCTTAAGCAGTTCCTTATAGAGAGCCTGCACATGTCGGTGATGTGCAATATGCTTATCGGCAACGGTCATTTGACCACGACCAATACCTGCACATATATTACTCATGCGATAGTTATACCCTATCGCCTCATGCTGGTAATAAGGATAAGCCTCACGAGCCTGCGTGGCATACCACATGATTTGATTCTTGCTTTCGGCATCTTTACAAATCAACGCACCACCGCCACTGGTAGTAATCATCTTGTTACCGTTAAAGCTCAGCACCCCGAACTTGCCGAACGTCCCCAGTACCTGTCCCTTAAAACGGGAGCCAAAACCTTCAGCAGCATCTTCCACCACTGGAATAGCATACCTATCGGCTATCTCCATGATACGTGTACAGTCATAGGGCATGCCGTACAATGCCACAGGAACAATAGCTTTTGGCTTTTTGCCAGTCTTGGCAATGCGGTCTTTGATGGCTTCTTCCAACAGTTCCGGAGACATGTTCCAAGTTTCTTTCTCAGAATCCACAAATACCGGAACAGCCCCCAGATAAGTGACCGGATGCGAAGACGCACAGAATGTGAAGCTTTGTACAATCACTTCGTCACCCTGTCCCACTCCGCAAGCCAACAGAGCCAAATGTACTGCCGCCGTACCGGCCGAAAGTGCCACCACTTCCTTGCCTTCGCCTACAAAACGTTTCAAATCCTCTTCAAAAGCATTCACGTTAGGACCGAGAGGAACCACCCAGTTCGTATCGAAGGCTTCTTTTACATATTTCTGTTCAATACCCTCCTCGCTCATATGGGCAAGGCAGAGATAAATAGTTTTATCCATAAATATATATGTGATTATTTAATGATCAGACTTCGGATTCCTCACATAGTGGGGAATAAAAAGAAAGGAAACGGCTTTATAAATCCTTTCCAGATATCGGAATAATTTACTCATAAATGTTTCCATGACCGGGATACAGACTGCAATCCTTTGTTAATTCCATGATACGTTCTTTCGAGATCCGTGCATCTTCCCTATCGCTATTGGGGAATGAGGCAATGACTTTAACACCCGGGATATATGAATCACCCGAGAAAACATTGTTCTCGACTTTATAAGTAAGGCAGCTTTTATCATGTCCGGGAGTTTCAAACACTTCCACGAAAATTCCCGGAAATATTTCCACTTTATCATTCTCATGTAAAACCGTCACATTATCTCCCATCCATATTACAGGATCATTGTGATAACGGGAAAAATTAAGTTTATCCGAACCTAAAGCCTCCTTACCGAAAGAGGAAGTGTAAACTGTGCAATCAGGATACAATCGTAATAAATCTTTTATACCATAAATATGGTCGTAATGAGTATGAGTCAGAAACAAGGCTTGTACCGTTCCGCACTTTTCCTGAACACCCTGCTTTATAGGAGCAATATCCCCAATATCTATCAATACATACCCATCTTTCCCCTCAACAGACAGTATATAAGTATTGGAGGTGAAAACAGAATTGACAATCTGATGGATGTTCATTTCAGTTATGACCGTTGAAAGCCTCAGTGGTAGCATTACCTTCCTTATTGATCCCTTCTCTAACGAACACTTTCTTTATGGTTAGCAGAATAATCTTCACGTCCAGCCAGAAAGAAATATGATCCACGTACCACACATCCAGTTCAAACTTACGTTTCCAACTGATATCATTCCGTCCGTTTACCTGTGCCCACCCCGTAATTCCCGGACGTACTTCATGGCGACGGAACTGTTTCTCTGAATATAAAGGAAGATACTTCGGCAATAAAGGACGGGGGCCAACCAATGCCATATCCCCCTTTAATACATTAATTAATTGTGGCAATTCATCTATGGAAAGAGAACGGACTATTTTACCAATCTTTGTCAGGCGTTCAGCATCCGGCAACAAGTTTCCTCCAGAATCCCGCTCATCTGTCATTGTCTTAAACTTTATGGCTTTGAATATCCGAGCATTTTTTCCAGGGCGATCCTGGGTGAAAAAGACACCGGCACCCTTATTGGTGAAATGGAGGAAAATTATCAGAAGAAGTAATATGGGCCAGATAACCAACAGAACTATAAAAACAATTACAAAGTCTAACCCACGCTTTAATCCTCTTTTATACATAAGCCTATAATTTCATTGATCAAAAGAGTTCTCTTTCTTTATACGATACCCCACATCTATTATTTGTGTATTATCACTAATTAAGATATCTTTCCTAAATAAACCTCTATGAATTGATAGACATACAATCTTTAAATCAAGCATAAATGAGCAATGATCCACATACCATACATCCAATTCAAATCTTTTACTAAAAGAGAGAAAATTTCGTCCATTTACTTGTGCCCAGCCAGTAATCCCCGGACGCACTTCATGCCGACGAGCCTGCTCTTTTGAATAGAGAGGCAGATATTCCGGTAATAAAGGTCTTGGACCAATTAATGCCATATCCCCTTTCAAAACATTAATCAATTGCGGAAGCTCATCAATACTAGTGGCACGAACAAATTTACCCACATGAGTCAATCGTTTAGCATCCGGCAATAATTTGCCTTCTGCATCCCGTTCATCCGTCATACTTTTAAACTTTATCAAACGGAATATTCTTCCATCCTTTCCAGGACGCTCCTGAGTAAAGAATGCTCCTGCACCTTTATTGGCAAAATACAACCCAATAGTAATAAGTAATAAAATGGGCCAGATAACAACCAATACAATAAAGACCAGAATAAAATCAATCACTCTTTTCAAACCATGTTTATACATACTCTCAAAAATGCTTCATTATAGCCTTATAGCTCTTATCTACAGTATAATTCTCACACAAGAATCTATACCCTTTTTCTCCCATCTCTTTCATCCGTTTATCATCCTCTATCATAAACTCCACCATCTTCATAAAGGTATCTATACTCCCATTCTCTGTCCACAGACCGAAACCTCTTTCTTCAGCTATCTGTCCGATATCCGTATTAACATCCGTAGCCATTAGCACCGGCATCCTACATTCCAAATACGAAAGCAGACGCGATGGGAAATTGGGTATCGTAAACCGCTTGTCCAGGAATATCAAGCCTACATCACACAAGCTCACCAATTCATCATATTTTGCTTTCGGCAATGCAGCAAGAAGACAAGCGTTTTGGGGCAAGTGTGTATCAAACCATAATTTAACCCTCATATACTCTGTACCACTACCTACAATTACAAAATACGAGTCATCCCGCTTTTCATTCTCCTCAATCACTTTCAATAAAAAATCTATCCCTTGAGGTTTTCCCAGATTACCCCCATAGATAAAAATCCTTTTTGATATAGGAATATTCAATTCTTTCAGCAGTTCACTCTCTTTCCTATCTCCTTTCAACCTTTCCTGAAACTCCACACTATTCGGACAGATTTCCACCTTTGCCGCATCAATGACAGGATTATGCTTCAACACATACTCACAGTTGGCAGGTGACATACAACCGATAAAGTCTGACAATTCATAAAGTTTTTCTTCCTTACTCCTGAACATCCTATAAAGAAAACTTTTCTTGGAGAACATACCCAAATCCACCGCATTCTGCGGAAAAATATCCTTCAGCATCAGATAGGTTTTAGCATTCCAGCGTTTTCTCAAGGTCTGGATTACCTTATTGAAGGTGATGGGAGGAGTGGAATAAAGAATAAGGTCGAACTTCACATCCCGCCAGTATTTATTAATGGCATGCAGATACTGGCTTTCCAACAATAAAGTGCCAATCCCCTTCTCTACAATATTCGTTTTCTGGATATTGAGTGTCTTTACCTTCAATATTCTTGCACCACCGTTCTCCATGACTCCGGTAGGCTGATGGAATCTCCGCTCATAAGGGGATACTATATACATGGCATGCCCGTTCCTTATAAATTCACGCATCAGGTCCGTATAGATGCCACGCTCTTCCAAGCCATTGATACGGGATATTGTCAAAAAAAGAATGTTCATCCCAGCAGTCAGAATTTTCTCCAAACCATCTTGTTCACCACCCCCGTATAGCTCTGAATCAACTTCACAACCTTGGCCGATACATTCTCATCCGTATAATTGGGCACCGGCAGGCCATCGTCCTCATTCCTGTTCATCTCCACGGCAGTATCTACAGCCTGAAGCAAGGATTTCCCGTCAATGCCGGCAAGGACAAAGATACCCTTGTCAAGAGCCTCGGGACGCTCCGTACTCGTACGGATGCATACAGCAGGGAAAGGATGCCCCACAGAAGTGAAGAAACTGCTCTCCTCAGGCAGGGTACCGCTGTCACTCACAACGGCATAGGCGTTCATCTGCAGGCAGTTGTAGTCGTGGAAACCGAGAGGTTCATGCTGAATCACACGTCTGTCAAGTGCAAAGCCGCTTGATTCCAGACGTTTCCTGCTACGGGGATGACAACTGTAAAGTATGGGCATGTCATATTTCTCGGCCATAGCGTTAACCGCGCTGAAAAGGGACAAGAAATTCTTCTCCGTGTCAATGTTCTCTTCCCGGTGCGCGGAGAGCAGGATATATTTCCCTTTCTGGAGATTCAATCTCTGGTGAATATCGCTGGACTCTATTTCTGCCAGGTTCCCATGCAGAACTTCAGCCATGGGCGAACCGGTTACGTATGTACGTTCTTTCGCCACGCCCGAAGCGTTCAGGTATCTGCGGGCATGCTCCGAATAGCAGAGGTTCACATCGGAAATGACGTCCACAATACGGCGGTTAGTCTCCTCAGGCAGGCACTCGTCAAAGCAGCGGTTGCCAGCCTCCATATGGAAGATGGGGATATGCAGGCGTTTCGCGCCTATCACGCTCAGGCAGGAGTTCGTGTCTCCCAACACCAGCACGGCATCCGGCTTCACCTGCACCATCAGTTTATAGCCGGCGTTGATAATATTGCCCATCGTGGCACCGAGGTCATCGCCGACGGCATCCATATACACATCGGGGTCTTTCAGCTTCAGGTCACGGAAGAAGACACCGTTCAGGTTATAGTCGTAATTCTGGCCGGTGTGGGCCAGAAGACAGTCAAAATAACTGCGGCATTTGTTGATGACAGCCGCCAGGCGGATGATTTCCGGACGGGTGCCCACTATAATCAGAAGTTTCAGTCTGCCGTTCTCCTGAAACCTGACTTGCGAATAATCCAATTTCATATCCATCTGTTCCTATATTCTTTAACTCGTTTCAGACTTTTTCAAAATAAGTGTCCGGACGTGCCGGGTCGAAACACTCGTTGCACCACATGAAGGTCACCAGGTCTTCCGTTTCCGAAAGGTTGACGATGTTGTGCGTATAGCCGGGAATCATCTCCACGACCTCCATCCTCCCGCCGCTTACCTCGAAGCTGACAACCTCCTCCGTACCTATCTTGCGGAGCTGTATCAGACCGTGCCCGCTCACCACCACAAACTTCTCGTTCTTGCTATGGTGCCAGTGCTGGCCTTTCGTAATGCCCGGCTTGGAGATGTTCACCGAGAACTGCCCGCGGTCGGAAGTACGGATAATCTCTGTAAAACTGCCGCGGTCGTCCACATTCATCTTCAGGGGATAGCTGAACCGTTCTTCAGGCAGGTATGAGAGGTATGTGGAATAGAGTTTCTTTGTAAAGGCATCGCTCAAATCCGGGACGGACAAGGTACCGGGCATTTGCCTGAAAGACCTTATCAGTTCCACAATGCCGCCCAAGGTAATGGTATGCACCACGGGCACTTCGCAATAATCCCCGTTGCGGTGTTCCCTGCCGCCCAGGGCAGAGACAAGCTCGTCCACCACATCGTCTATGTAAACCAGGTGCATCACCACCGAAGGGTCGTTCACCCGGATGGGCAAGTCATGGGCGATGTTGTTGCAGAAAGTGGCCACCGCGCTGTTATAGTTGGGGCGGCACCATTTGCCGAAAACATTCGGGAAGCGGTACACCAGTACCTTTGCACCCGTTTCCCTGGAGTACTCGAACAACAGTTGCTCCCCTGCCCGTTTCGATTCACCGTAAGGGTTGTCGAGTGCGGCCTGCGTGGAAGAGGAAATCATTACCGGACAGGTATTGCCGTACTTCTTCAATGTATCAAGCAGCGTGGAGGCGAAGCCGAAGTTCCCTTTCATAAACTCAGACGCATCCTTGGGACGGTTCACGCCCGCCAGATTGAAGACAAAGTCAGCCTGTTTGCAATAGACATCCAGTTCGGCAGGGTCACTGTCCATGTCATATTCGTAAATGGCAAGTTCCTCACCTGCAATGCCGTAATTACGGGCTTTCCCGTCACGGATGTTGTGCAGCTGGGATACAAGGTTCCGGCCGACAAACCCTCGGGCGCCGGTTACTAAGATTTTCATAAACTAATGGGATTGGATAGGATGGAAAAGTTAACAATGGCTATACTATTCACTCTTGATTTCCGCGCTCTTCGCCTTTTCCTCCATTCCGAGGTCTTCGCGGATGAAGCGGAGTTTCAAAAGAAGCTTTTTCATGCCCTCCACATCCAGGCGGGCGGTGTTATGGCTGTGATAGTCCTCTATACGGGCAATATCCTCATTGCCTTCCGTGAAGAACTTGTCATAGTTCAGGTCACGGGTGTCGCAGGGGATGCGGTAGTAGTCGCCCATGTCGACAGCCTTTGCCATCTCTTCGCGGGTTACCAGTGTCTCATACAGTTTCTCGCCGTGGCGCGTGCCGATGGTCTTCACCTCCGTCTCACCGTATTTCGGATCAACCTGCGCGTATGTTTCCTTCAAGGCCCGCGCCAGTACATCCAAGGTGGCGGCAGGAGCCTTCTGTACGAATAGGTCACCGTTATGCCCGTGCTCAAACGCATAGATTACCAGATCCACGGCATCGTCCAGCGTCATCATGAAGCGGGTCATGTTGGGGTCTGTTACCGTAATGGGCCTGCCGTTCTTTATCTGCTCCACCCACAACGGTATTACAGAACCGCGGCTTGCCATCACATTGCCGTAACGGGTACAGCAGATGGTTGTACCGGCTTCCTCACCCAGCGCACGGCCCTTGGCTATTGCCACCTTCTCCATCATGGCCTTGCTGATACCCATGGCATTGATGGGATAGGCGGCCTTGTCGGTAGAAAGCACCACCACATTCTTTACACCATGCGCTATGGCGGATTCCAGTACATTATCCGTACCGATCACATTGGTCTGCACAGCCTGCAACGGAAAGAACTCGCAGCTGGGAACCTGCTTCAAAGCAGCGGCAGAAAACACATAATCCACTCCCATCATTGCACCGTCCACAGACTGACGGTCACGCACATTACCTATGTAGAACTTTACCTTGGGATTTTGCAGGTGATGACGCATGTCATCCTGCTTTTTCTCGTCACGACTAAAGATGCGGATTTCCTTGATGTCTGAATCAAGAAAACGACGTAATACGGCATTACCGAAGGAACCGGTACCGCCAGTGATTAATAAGACTTTATCTTTAAAAATCGACATAATAATGTTTAGTAATTTCCAATTTAATAATATAAATTCTTATAAGTAAGTCAAACTAACTAATCTACTTATTCTTTGTCTATAAAATAATTTCTCCTTTCCCATTTTAGAATCTGCATTTTAGGTATCACCATAGGTTTCGTCTTCATCCACATTGTCCCCCAGCTTAATCCAAGCCCAAAAGAGGACATCAACAAGGTAGTCTCTTCCTGCATCAACCGTTCACGCAAGCGGCTCACCATTAATGAAGGAATGGAAGCTCCACCCAAGTTTCCAAACTCCTCCAGGTTATAAGGAACCTTCTCTTTGGGCAACTTCAACTTCTTCACAATACGATCCACAATCATCTTGTTCGCCTGGTGAATCAAGAAATAGTCTATATCCGTTTCACGATTAATTTTATAATCGTCTAAAAAGGTTTCGACGGATCTAGGAGGACGGGATATAGCGAAAGAAAAGACATTCATTCCATTTATCAATGTATGAATAGGAGCACGCACAATACCATTGCCAAAATCTTCATATTCAAAGGAAGCAGGTGTAGCCGGATGGCGAAAACCACCGTGAGGGGTCATCAAAGCTTCATGTCCCTTACCGTAGGTATGAAAATCAACTACAATATCATTGGCAGTCTCATCATATTCCAAAGCTATGGCTGTACCGCAGTCACCGAATAAAGGTATACGGCTTTTGTCTTTCATGGACCCCATCCGCAAAGCCGTATCACCTACAAGCAACAAGGCACGCTTTACATTACCTGCCGTCAACAGGTTACCGGCAACTGTTATGGCATACATACACCCACAACAACCCATTGGAATATCCATACAGAAACAATTTTCCGACAAGCCAAGCCTGTCTTGCAATATGCAGGAAGTAGGAGGAGTACGATAATCACCCGTAACAGACTCAAACAACAATACATCAATACTGTCCTTCTCCCAACCCAGCTCTTCAAGCAGTTTCTCGGCAGCAGCCTGGCACATATCCGAGGCGCACATTGTGTCCGGAGCGATATGCCTTTCTTTTATACCGACTGTATTATCGAATACATCAGCTTCCTCTTGGGAAAGAAGTCCCAGTTCGGAAGTTTTTACCACATTCTCCGGAACGGTCATAGCCACTCCCTTCATGCCGACATTCTTAATTTCCCATCTTGCCATTATCTTGACCCTTAAAGTTCAACTTCGTATTTTTTCAATATCTCACGTCCCTTTCCATAGGAAGTAAATTCCATGATATCCTCTGGGTCAAACATTACGTCAAAGGACTCTTCCAGCAATGCGATTATATTCAGTTGGTGAACAGAATCCCAGGATTCCACACTGTCTTTTGAAAAACTATCGTTCAACACTGCACTATCCACCCCAAACACTTCTACAAAAGCGTCATTATACTTTTCAATATTCGTCATCGTTCCTATCTTTTTTATGAATTCAACTTACTATACAATATTTTTCCCGCCTCATTCTTAGGTATGTCAGCAATCACTTTTACCTCAAAAGCCGAGGCTACCAGTTTGGTCTTTTCAACCAGTATCTCCTTTACAGCCACCGCATGTTTTTCATCGGTCAAATAGACGGTCATCTTATCGTCTGTACCCACACAAGCACACTCTATCGGATATTTCCCTTTGATTATCTGCTCGCACTCATCCAGACCGATGCGCATGCCAAACAGCTTCAAAAAACGTCCCATACGCCCCACAATGTAATAACAACCGTCCTCATCCCTGTAAGCCAAGTCACCGGTACGCATAAAGCCATTACGTTCATCGCCCAGCAGCAAATCTTCCCGACTGCAGGCATATCCCATTGTCACATTCCTGCCACGATAGCACATTTCACCTTCCGTGTGAGAACCTTCTATCACATTTCCGTCACTATCTATCAAGGACAGTTCCGCATTGGGAACTGCCCAGCCTATACTTCCGCACTTGGATATTGCATATTCAGCAGGAAGATAGGCCATGCGGGCAGTACCTTCAGACTGGCCGTAAGTAGCTATCCAGCGTTTGCCAGTATCACGGCAATATTCAGCAAACTTCAGATTCAGCTGGCGAGGCATCTTACCGCCACCCTGAGTAAGCAAAGACAAATCAGGCAAATCCATACGGAAGAAACGCATCAGATTCAAAATTTCAAAGCTGTAGGGCACTCCTGTAAAACTGGTGGCCCGCTGTTCCTTCATGAAACTCCAGAAAGCCTTGTCCGTCATGCTTTGGTGGGTTATCAATATAGTGGCACCCACATATAGGTGGCTAAATACTACGGACAGCCCCATTGTATAATACAATGGCAGCACCAGCAATGGACGGTCAGCGGAGGTCAGTCCAAAGAAAGTGGAGATATTCAGGGCTGCCGCCTCTATATTCTCATATTTATGACGAACCAATTTGGGACTTCCCGTAGAGCCGGAAGTCGGCAGCAGATGGGACAAGTCATCATGTACCCTACATGGTTCCATTCCGGTACATAGTAAAGTATAGCCATAATACTCATACACAGACTCATATTGCAGTGTGTCTGCCATCGATGATGGTACACACACATAAGGAGGACGGTAAATCTCAAACAAATTATGAAAAAGCCCTTCCTCAATATGAGCATTCAATATCAAGGGGACATTACCGGAATTAATGCTACCGATACTCCATGCTATCCCACCAACATTATTTTCTGTCAACAAGAACAACAGGGAACGCTGAGGAAGTAAAGCACCGATTTTCTCCGAAAATGCCGACAACTCCCCGTACTTCAAGACAGCCCCCGAAGCATCTATTGTGGCAACCGCCTCTTGTGGTCGCTCGTTCAAACTTAATATCATCTTATTTTTATCTTAAATGGAAGCGCAACCGTCAACCCCCAATATCTGTCCCGATATATAGGATGAACGGTCTGATGCCAGAAAGGCACAGGCATTGGCCACGTCCAAGGGAGTCCCCAAACGACCCAATGCGATTCTCTGGATACGGTTGTCAATTTTCTCACCGCTCTCTTCGTAAAGTTCGGAAAAACGCTCCGTCTTTACAATGCCCGGAGCCACCGCATTCACACGGATTCCTTGAGATGCCAGTTCCTTGGCAGCAGACTTGGTGAAAGCTATGATCGCCCCCTTGGTTGCTGAATAGGCAGACTGGCCGGGAGAGCCGAGTACAGCTGTCACCGAAGCTATATTCACAATGGAGCCGCCATGTCCTCTGGCCATCAGCCGGGAAACCAGCTGTACCATTTCTATCACAGCTATGACATTCACCCTAAACATAAGCTCGGTCTCCGGACGAAGTATCATGCCGATCTTCTTGTTGAACACAACACCCGCATTGTTCACCAATACATCAATCCGTCTTTCCTGCTTGAATACAGACATAAAGGCTGATTTTACAGCCACAGCATCAGTCACGTCAAAATACAAAGGACACACACGTGTGCCGTATTTCTCCGAACAAGCTTTCGCCCATTCATCCATAACTCCCTCTACACGGTCACAGGCATAAACCAAAGCACCATCCGAAGCAAAACGTTCGGCTATCGATTTACCAATGCCTTGTGCAGCACCGGTAATGATACATACCTTATTCTCTAAAAATCTTTCCATATCAATCATTTCAGGCTACGCCCACCATCGATTACCAGATTAGTTCCGGTAACCCATGATGCGGCATCCGACAACAAATAGATGATGGCATAAGCCACCTCACTTGGTTCTCCGTAACGTTTCAAAGGATATTGTTCTACATCTTTGGCTACATCTTCTTCTGTCAACATCCGATTGGATATCAAAGGGGTATTTATTCTTCCAGGATGTACAGCATTACATCGAATCCCCTTTCCAGCCAACTCTAAAGCTGCATATTTCATATAAGCACTCAATGCACTTTTAGAAGTTCCATAAATACCATTAGCTGGAGCAACATTATTGTAACCAGAAATTGAAGCAGTAAACACCACAGAAGAATTATTTTTAAGCCTCTTTCTCTTCACCAACAGTTTTAATAAAAGCATTGGAGAAAAACAATTTATCCGAAACACCTCATCTAATACCTCCAAAGAATAAAATTGTAAAGGAAGCATCTTTCCTATTCCGGCATTACTGACAAACCCGTCCAACAAAGGAAGCCGAGAAACCAAATCTTCACAAGCTTCTTCATTCGTCAAATCAGCAACAAGAATAGAATGACCATTGCCTAAATCTGCCAATTGTTCCTTGGTTTCTTGTAAGGCTTTCTCATTTCGACCGGTTAAAACCAACGCAGCCCCCAATCTTGAACATTCTATAGCAGTAGCACGTCCAATACCAGATGAAGCACCTGTTACAAGTATTGTCTTGCCTCTCAAAGAGAAAGGATTATACATCTACTTTTTATCCATTATTCTGTTAAACAAATCACTGATAGTTTGAGAACTACGAATATCCTCACCATTTATGGTTATCCCATAAACCTCATCCACCATTGCAATGACTGACAAAGCAATTAATGAAGACCATTCATCCAGTTCTCTAAACTTAGTTCCAGCACCCAACATTTCAACTGTTGTATCATCAAACTGTTCCGCAAAATTTTCAATAAAATCTTTGATTTCCATAACTATATATATTTAAACTAATTTCTTAGCAGGATTACCGAATACGGTTGTACCAGCTTTAACTCTTCTAATAACAAAACTACATGCACCTACATGGACATTATCTTCGACTATCACTTTATGATTAATGACCGCAGAAGTATGAATTGTTGTCTCGTTTCCTATTTGAATTCCTCCGACACAAGTAACATGAGTATCTATTCTGTTAAAATCACCAATCTTAGCATCATGCCCTATCACTGTGTACGATTGAATCATGTTGTAACTACCTATGCTACAATCAGCTCCCAAAGAGGTAAAAGCACCTATCACATTACCTTCGCCCATGCGAACATTTGACCCTATTCGAGCTGTACTGTGAACGATATTGATAAACTTGGCATTCCGTTCCATCAAGTACTCAATACAAACCCTTCTTGATTCGCCACCAATAGAGAACGTAAAGACATCATCCACTTCGGGCAAATAATGGGATATTGTCCCCAACATAGGAGGATAATCCTCAAAACCATCCAGTGCAGATAAGTTGTCGTCTATGAATCCCTTGATAGTATACTCTATGCCATAACCTATACTCTCACGAGCTACGTCAAAAATGGTGCGTCCCATACCACCAGCACCGATTATTACTAAATTCTTCATTATATCAATCAAAAAATGTGGGCATAAAATCATCATAGTAGAGCCGAGTATCCATATAACACTGCCTATTGTGTTCTTTCTCTAAAATAGACAAAGACCGCAATGAATACTCATCTATCAAATCATCTTCGAATGAGAAAATTATATAGCCCCTTGCTCTGTAGTAATTAAGCAACATATTATCATTTCGCAAAAAAACTTTCACGCCATTTCTCAATAGCTGGATAATATTACCTGATGCCTCTTGACGTCGCTGTCCGAAGATGGCAACATCCACTTTTTCAAGTAATCTGAAATACTCTTCCTTCGGTAAATAAGTAGTTATCGGAGAAAATGAATTTCCAAACAACTTATCACCCATCTTAACGACACCCCGTTTCACCCAACTACTACCATAAGATAATGGTACTATCACATCGTATTGCTTGGTGCAATTAAGCTCTTTAAGCCTACGAAATACAGTTTTATGATTACCGAAAGCTGAAGCCTGATGGTTTACCATTATTGTTGCAGTCTGCCTATCTTTCAGGTCAAAAAGATAAGGTGGTGCTTCTCCTCGCTTACTGGCTGAGTAAGCAAATAACTTATACTTTATAGGAACATTAAAGTATTTCTTCAACAAATCATAATCATCCTTAAACCAAAAACAGAAATAATCTATATGAGGAAGCATTTCCATCACTACTGACGGCAAATAACGTCTACACAACTTACGAATGAGCTTACTACATGCATTGGGCACATAATAAGAAGATATTTTAAAAGGCGAAAAAGGTTCATCCAATAATTTATAGTTCTTTTCATACCCCAACGTCTGATAAAGTTCATATCCCCAGAACAGCCAGTACACAGTAAACTTTCTTTTCGTCTGGAGGAATTTCAAGATTGATGCAAACTTAATCGAACACCCATGAAACACTATCTTATCAATATCATTGTCAACGCATAGCTTCCAAAGTTTCCCAAAGTTTCGTTCATCATAAAGATTCAATATAACAAAATTCTCTGGATGTTTGATTATTCTCAATGCGCCTGTTTTCTTTAGGATAACGAAAGTATTCGTATTGGGATAATACTCCTCAAACACACGCCTTGAATGTTCTATAAAGTTATGGTCAAAACCTATATGTAAAGCCGACATAATTTATTTGTTTTCTAACTTCAAAATGGGTAAACTCAATATAAAAAGGTAGAGCCATATTGGTTTCAAAGGATAATCACGGATTAAGTTACCTACGATGAATACTATCAAGAAGCCCAAAGTCCAAATAGAGCGATAATTCCAATAATAAGCCACCAGAAACAGCAGTAACAACACTGTACCCAATACCCCTCGGATAAAGAAATATCGTTTGTAACCAGCACATCCAATCGTAATGTTTTGATTGGCATTTTTCTCACTACCAAATGCGTCTCTTCCCATACCCGTCCACACTTTACTACTAGATAGGTATTTGTCAAATTCCGCATCGAAGTACATGGATGTTCTATTATTACCCACCATCTCACCATCTTCAAACTCTATACGATGGAAAATCATCTGATAAAGTACGTTATCTCCATTATTGTAGAAATAAGATATTATACCAACTGTAGCAAAAAGACTTCCAAATACAATAATCCAAATAATTTTTCTCATTTGGATGAAATATATTATCACTGCCCCGACCAACAAACCATACGCTGCAAGTGACAAAGAGAACAACACCCCTGCCAGCAAGATTTTATTTCCAAATTCACGCAAACGAAAGCGGTTTATACAAAGTAAGAACACACACATCGTGCCCAAATGTCCTGGTTCTAAAAAAAATCCGGCAAAGCGGGGTACAAGTTGTAGGTCTGGATCACCATTCAGATTGAATAAATAATAGATAGTGTGATAGTAATATGGGTCTGAAGCATCCGTATAATGAGGCAATGGAAACTTCAACAAGAACAATATCCAACCGACCAATGAAATACCTACACAAAACTGAATCACCTTTATGACAAAGTTTAGTATCTGCCTTTTGAACTGAACAGGAATAAGTATCAGTATTTCGGTACAAAACAGCGTTGACATAGAAGCTAGGATAGCTATCGGATTCAAGTCGGATACGCACAAAGTTTCATATGCGAACAAGAAAAGAAGCAAAGCCATACTATGAAATACACTAATATATGTATATCTAAAATGATTGACATACAATCTTAAGTGAAACAAAAAAACAGCTATGCCAAAAACAACAATAATAATCTCGGGTATTGGTCTTACCCACAGAATACGTTGAGACTTGAACATCAGCAACAGCACGGCAAAAGCCAACACAAAGATGTCAAATTTTGGCTTTGTAATAGCTACTTTACTTTCGTACAGGAATTCAGTCATTCTCAGAAAAATAATTGTATAGTAGTTTGATTAACGGCTTATGTATATCGTTATACCCATCAATATATTCTGATGCACTACCGCTGCATATAATGACAAAGCCCATTTGATGCTTAGGGTCGAATATCATTGCACTTTTCAGTCCAAATCCGCCCCCAGTCTGTCCGTACAATGTTGTATTGGGAACTAAACCACGATACTGCCGAAATGCAAAACCGTAATTGTTCTTTCCTACATAATTCTCACGCATCATCATTTCACTTCTTAATGACAGTATGGTAGCCTGCCTAAGAGTACCACCTTTCATGTGCATCATCATATACTTGGCCAAATCTGTAGTAGTTATTTTCATACCAGAATCGGGATAAACCAACCCTATAGATTTACCTAATGTATAATGAGTCTGAATTTGATATCTATAAGGACGATAGGCTTCATCGTCCTCTCTAAACGCCCCCGATTCCTTATTATAACGATAGAGCCTAACAAACTTGGTTGAATCTAACAAATTGCAATTAAAACCACCTTGAATATCAAGCGGCTTCATTATTCTACTATCAATCTCAGTGTCAAATCTATTTCCAGTAGCCCCCTCTATCACCGCACCGAGTAGCAAATAATTGTAATTGCAATATTTGTACTCCATACCAGGTTTAGTTTCAGAAAAGCACTTAGCATAGTTGTCAGAAATAATAGGATTGATTATGTCAAGCGACCACCAACGTTGTGAATCATTAATGCTTGATGTGTGAGTAAGCAACATCCTTACAGTTATGGGCTTATCTCTATAGGAAGGATTTCGCAAAGGGAATTTGAGAAATTTCTGAACATCATCATCCAAGTTCAAAACACCTTCTTCTACAAGTTGCAATATGGTGGTAGCCACAAAGGTTTTTGATACAGAAGCAATACGAAATAGGTCATCATTCTTCAAAAGTATTCCTTGATTGTTAACTGTTGGTACTTCTTTATATCCCCAAGAATGAACATAAACAATAGAATCTCCTTTGACAACCGCAATTCCCAGACCTGTCATTTTCATCTTGTTAAAAATGGCCTCTATCTGAGCCTCAAGAGATGAATGATTCTCATTATCAGAAGCTACACCAGAAAATGCACATTCCAACAAGACAAAAATAAATAATATCGTTTTACAGCCTACTCGCAGCATAACTATTCCTTAAATGTCTCACCTTCTTGGCAAATACGGACAATGAATAATCGCCACGCTCCATCCATTCCTCATAGTCTGCCCTCAAAAGAGAATATACACACTGATCATGGTACTTCCCATCCTTATAGATGGCTTCACGATATATTCCTTCCAACTTATATCCACTAGCTTCCATAATTACTCTTGAAGCAATATGTTCTGATAAACATTTACCTTCGTAGCGATTGATATTAAGATGATTAAACACCAATTCTCGGATAAGCATTCCTACCTCATACCTAATGATACCATCTTGATAAAGAGGGTCTATTACTATCCCCCCACCCACGGCTGTACGGTTGAGATAATCTATATTATTGACCGAGACATATCCTACCATCTTCCGGCTATCGTCATTCAAACAAATAGCTAAATAAATATCTTTTCGGTTATCCATCATTTTTGATTTAACCCACTCCTTTTCAATTTCCAATGAAACATATTTAAACGAAGTGGAAACTAATTTCTGGATTTCAAAATCATTTCTCCACTTATTGATAAGAAGAGCATCTTCTATCTCAAACCCCCTCAAAAAAATACTATTTCCCATCAAGCTAAAAGTTTTATTATATAATCCATTTCCTCTCTTCCATATCTTTGATCTATAGGCAATGCTATTATATTATTAGTCAATTCATATTCCAACATATCTTCCGAACACCATTTCAAAACATTCGGCCAATATGTAGCTATATATATTCTGTTATCTATTAATTTTTTACGTAATGTTTTATCATCCACATAATAAGGATAAACCATAGGACATTCAAACAAGTCCAAAGAATCTATATTCAGTAAATTGTTCCTTAATAGAGCCTCATGAAGAATATTGAAATTATCTATTCGTTTCTTCTTTATATGTTCATAATCTATTCCACATAAAATGTTACAAGTCAATCGTGACATTTTAGAAATTGGAATATAATCAAGAGCATCATCATTATATCTAAAAGAAATATAACCCTGCTCAGCTCCTTCATCAATCCGTTGTAACAAATGCTGCATCCGCATATAAGAATAATGATAAGTAATATCTCGGTTTAAGCAACAGTCTGTGTATAAATATCCTCCGTCAGATACTCCTAAGAATTTTCGAGGAGAATAAAAAGTGTCTATACCATCTATACGAGAAGCAAAAAATGCTTGTGCATTATCAACAATCAGTTGTGTCCCATAAATGGTAACCAACTTTTCCACACAACTCTGCTTTAATCCAAAATAGTTGGTATAAAGAAATGCTTCTTCCGGAAGTAGTTTTGTTATACCAATAGGTTCCAACAACTCATTTATAGAATAAAACTCGTAAGAAATATGATGTTTCTCCAAAGGTTGCAACATCACTTCACATGTATAATAAGGTATATAAACTTTTTTGTAATTACGAGCTAATAATATATATTCAAAACAGTTACGAGCTGTATTCAGTGAAATAGCATCTTTATGATACTCCTCTCCTTTATGTAATTCCAACTCAAAGTATCCCCCTATTGCTTCCATTATCTCACATTCACCTTCAACCATTGACGTTGTGTAGCCAAAGCATGTTCCAATTCTTTCAAAGAATCAAATTTCAAAATCAACATTCCTATAGCATTGTTCGCTCCTTCAAAGCTCTCTACTTCATCCCCGACCTCTACCCACAAATCTTCTTCAACAATTTCTGCCGAAAAGCTCTTTGATATTTCAAGCCCCATAAAACGCCCTGCATTATCAGCATGAAGTACAATTTCTGCCCAATATCCTTGGTAAGTTTTTTGCTTTATTTCTCCAATAGTATCTCCTACTGAGGCACACACAGCAGCAGTAATAAGATCCACTCCTGTAGCATAACGAATCATTTCTGAAAGCCGATTACCTCCTCCACGTGGAGAAACTTCCATAATATAAGGCTTGCCATCCACACCAATCCGTGTTTCTATATTATACACAGAAGTATTCATATTCAAAAGTTTAAGCAATCGTTGTAGTTCAAAACTAAGTTCTGACTCTTGCTGTATAGTCATAGTAGAAGGCCATGAGTATGCAGCTGGAACGAATGTACTTGCCGCATACTCATCAAAACGCTGGGCAGAAAATGAGACAAACTTAAGTTCTCCGTTTATTGAAAAACAATCGCTGTCCGAAGAACAACCTTCTTTCTCTATAAACTGTTCTACAATGATTTTATTCTTGATTGAATGGGCAAAAGCATGCAATAAAGCTTCTTTCAAATTCTTTTCTTTATCTACACGAGTCACCCCCTTAGAACCTGCTGAATCTGTAGGCTTTACTATAAGAGGGTAAGAAAATATAGCAAGATCCGACAAAGCATCCTCTAAAGAGGAAAAAGCCAAACTCCAAGGTACATTAAATCCATGAATAGCTAAAAACTCTCTGAACTTATCTTTATTCTGAAGAATCTCTACAGATTCGTACGGACCAAAAGAAGGAAGAGACATTTTGTTCTGCACATAAGAAGCCGCCACAACTCCAGGATCAACACCAAACGACATAATACCATCTATTTCTTTCTCACACGCAACCTTCAATACTGCCTCTTTATCAACAATACTCACATTTACGTATTCATCACTATATCTATGTGCAATATTATCGGGCAAATAATCCGCTGTAATCACATAATAGCCTTGTTTATGAGCTGCATCTATCACGGGAAGAAGGTAACGAATACCTCCTAAAAGCATGAGTTTCTTCTGTTTCATTTTTTACCTCACAATTAACTCTAAAGTTCTTTGGATATCTGAATCATTCAGATTATGATACATCGGCAAGCAAATCACACTATCGGCTACTTTAGAGGCAACCGGTAAATTTTCGGGTTGAGCAGATTCCAGTCCGCGATAAGCAGAAAATTCACTAATCAAAGGATAGAAATAACGACGTCCCAACACATTCTGTCCTTTCATCTTGAAATAGAGTTCATCACGTGTCATTCCATATTTTTCCGCATCAATAAAAATCGGAAAATAGGAATAGTTATGACGTACGCCAGGCATATCCTCCATAAAACTGATACCCTCCACACCACGTAATGCTTCACGGTATTTTACAGCTGTCCGATGGCGAGATTCAATAGCTGCATCCACCTGCTTCAGATTTAGCAAACCATAGGCACTGCGCACTTCATCCATCTTGCCATTTATGCCAGGAGCCACAATCGTAGTTTCATCTGCAAAACCAAAATTCTTCAAATAGTCGATACGCCTTTTCGTTTTTTCATCTTTGCATATCAAAGCACCACCTTCAATGGTATTATAAACTTTTGTTGCGTGAAAACTTAAAGTGGACATATCACCGGCCTCCAAAATAGACTTACCGTTCACTTCTACTCCGAAGGCATGGGCAGCATCATAAATTACTTTCAATCCATATTTGTCAGCTATTTCTTGAATACGTGACGTATCACAAGGCTTACCATAAACATGGACAGGCATTATAGCCGTAGTTTTTGGAGTAATGGCAGCCTCTATTTTATCCGGATCAATATTACAAGTGACAGGGTCGATATCCACAAACACAGGCTTGATGCCGTTCCACCACAAGGAATGTGTAGTAGCCACAAAACTATAAGGAGTAGTAATTACTTCACCGGTAATGCGCAATGCCTGCAATGCACATATCAAAGGTAATGTACCATTTGTAAAAAGACTGACATAAGGTACTTTCAAATACTCACACAAGGCTTTTTCCAGTTCTTTATGATAATACCCATTATTTGTCAACCACTTACGATTCCAAATATCTTCCAAATAAGGTATAAAATCTTCCAAGGAAGGAAGTAACGGAGAAGTTACTGTAATAACTTTATTTTCCATTTTTATTTAAGTATATGATTTCCGCTTTAAGAGAGAAAGAGTCACTTGTCTTAATTCAAGATATTCCGGAAGAGCAGTCCTTTCATAAACCAGATAAGCAAGAGAAACTCCTAACAGTAATTGTAAAGGAAGAAGCAGGTAAACGGACAATCTAAAAAAAGACAATCCCCACATGGCAGCAGCCACAGCTATAGATACACAAAATGTAGGTAGTATGTCCTTTATCTGTTTCACAGTAGGATAGTTTATCAAATCGGCAGAATAATAACTATTCAAGAAATAAGCAACAAAAGAATTAAGTACACTACCCCACAACATACATTCTATCCCCCCAAATACCCCCAATGCAATAGGACCTATGGCAAGAATCTTTTTTATTATTTCCAATTTCAAGAATAAATCCGAACGCCCTTTGACTTTCAGGATATTCAGATTGATGGCATGAAGCGGATAAAGCATGCCCGAAAAGCAAATAATCTGCAAATAGCCAGCAGCAGGTAGCCACTTCTCTCCTATAAGAATTATAATTAACGGCTTTGCCATCGCTGCTAATCCAAGCATACATGCAAACGTCACCAACATCGTTGATTTTATGACTTTCCTATAAGCTCCGCACAAACGCTCCGGCTCATTTTGAATGGAACTAAGCACAGGATAGCTGACCCGTTGGACAACAGTGGTCAGATTACTAGAAAATATAGTATTAAATTGTTTGGCCCGGGTATATTGCCCCAATACAAATGAAGTAAAGAAACGACCTATGACCAAATAATAAATATCCTTATAAATAGTATCCAACAATCCGGAAACAAGTAGTTTGGAACCAAAACCAAACATTTCCTTGAAACTCTTGGCAGAAAACTCAAAAACAGGCTTCCACTTACAATACCCCCACAAAAAAACCGTATTCAACAGCTGACGGGACAATTGCTGTCCAACCAAACTCCAGACTCCCATTCCAGATAAAGCCATCCCTATGCCGACAACACCACTACTGATGGAAGCTATCAAAGAAACTTTAGTTTGTGTCTTAAAGTTTATATTCCGAATAAATATGGTACGGGGAATAATAGCCAATGCATTTACAATCAGCACAAAACCTATGACCCTCATAACATCAACCAAAACAGGCTCTCTGAAAAAAGCGCTAATAGCAGGAGAAACAAAAAATAAAAGAATATAGAGTGAAATACTAACTATAAGATTAAAATAGAAGACAGTATTATAATCAATACGTTCAATATCCACCTTACGTATCAACGCATTGGAAAAGCCACTGTCTATAATCGAATCGGACACCGCTATAAAAATAGCAATCATGGCCATAACCCCATACTCTTCCGGTGTCAATAAACGTGCCAAGACAAGCCCTACCAGAAAGGTTATGCCCGAGTTGGCTATGTTGTCAATAAAACTCCACCCTACTCCACGGGCGGTCTTATCTCTCAAAGATCCCTGCATGCAATAGACAGAATTATCACCTTAAACCTTCGGAATATTTTTCTTCCTCATGCTATACAACAAATCCTTTCCCATAAGAATCCAGCCAATACATCCCATCCCTGTCAGAAAAATGACTCCTATCAGAATCATAGCCTTACTCGGTTTTGACGCCTTTACAGGAATAGTAGCAGGCTCAACAATTGTATAAACAGGGGTTATCTCCTGCACCTTTGCCTCTGCTATCTGCAATTGCTGTGCAACGGATGTATAGACTTGATAAGCAAGATTCATCTCATTTTCTAGACGCACTTGTTCGGCACGATAACTCTGGAGGATGATATTTTTGTTGGCATCGGCAAACTTGGCATAATTCTCCTGCGCCATCTCATATTCTTTCTTCTTACGTTCAAAAAGCTTTTCTTGAAAATGAAAATCCTTACGGGCTTTATTAGTACGATAATCAATAATGTAAGACTGCAACCTATTTACAACAGTATCTGTCAGACATGCTGAAATACGGGGATCCTGCATCGTGACAGAAATTGTAGTAACCCCGGTCTTTTTATCTACCGAAACACCTATATGATCACTCAGTGCTTTCACAATATCAGTCTGCTCTTTTGTCAGCTGAAAAGGATCTAATTTTTCCACCTCTTCTTCTGATTCCTTAAACAGAGAAACAATCCAGCCTAAAGCCTTGAATGGGGCAGATATGATATACGACCACCATGGCACACGCTGGTATTCGTCCATATAATCATAAAGTGTGGTGTTTATCTCCCCATCCATATCCCGGATAGGGACATCAAACAACCCTGTCACAAAAGGAGTGGAACTCACAATATCCGGATATAAATCAGGATAAATCGCATCAGACCCAGAAGATGTATTCAGACTAATGCCTGCCAAACTTGCCAGTGAGGAAAGGCTTCCTCCCTTATTATCAGAAGCTTCCGGAGCAATCATTACACTTGCTGTATATTCCTTGGGAATACTAAAAGCAATCACCAGTCCCACAATCACTGCATAGCCGCAACACTTCAATATCCACCTGCGCTCTGCCCAGACCTTCAAAGCAAGCTCAAGCAAATCAATCTCCTCTTCCTGTGGATGTTTATTCTGTTGTCCGTCATTCATATCAGCATCCTTTCTTTTTATATCTTCCACTTGTTTCTTATTTAAAAGCATTAGTCAACGTAGCCACCATCGCCGCAATCGTCGCAGTCATGGAGCTCATACCCATAATCTCGGAAAGCTGGAGACGCTTCCTCTCAGACTTCGTGGGAACCACAATCTCACAACCCGGCTGGATTAAATCACTGTCACTCTTCTTAGCACGGGCTACCGTACCATTCAGATAAATGATGTATGCTTTCTTCTTTTTCGCATTTTCGCCATAACCACCTGCCATATTGATATAATGTTTCAGCTTGGCATCTTTCTCCCAGGTTACTGTATTAGGATACATCACTGAACCGCTGATCTTCACCGTATTGACGTATTCAGGAATATAAACGATATCTCCCTCACGCAGGACAATATCATAGTCACTTCCCGGATTAAACAGAGCCTTTTCCATATCGATGCCTACTGCGTAAGTCTCAGAGATGGCAAGCTTGTTCACTGCAATGCTATCGGAACCTTCACCGCCCTGTGCCATGCGAAGCACATCCGTCTCACGCCGACGTTCCTCATCATTGCGCTTGCGAATCAAACGTCCCCCCTTTATATATGCCGCCGGAGTAATTCCGCCTGCACGACCTATCACATCACTCAGACGTTCATTCTTTTTCAACAACGAATAGCTGCCGCTGAAAAGCACCTCACCCGCAACCGTCACCATGCGCTGAACTTGGTAGGCAGGACTGCGACGAACCTGGACTACATCGAAAGGTTGCAGGTAGAAACTACCGGCACCCGTCAGAAGACCGTCCTTGATGTCAAAGGTGAATGTCTCCGCAAGCTTGCTGCTGTAGGCAGTACTCTTGGGATCCTTGATGCGGCGCGTCACGCTCACACAGGTAGTGGCGGCAGCCTCAGTAAGACCTCCCGCCTGGACAATCATATCCTCTATCGTTAAGTTGTCGGAGTATAGGAAAGTACCGGGATTGAGCACCTCACCATAAATGGAGACCGTCTCGCTCTCCTTCAGGTCGTGGATACCGGGAACATACAGATGATCGTTCTTCTGAAGGGGTATATCAGAAACCGTACCGTTCATAATACCCTCCAGATCAACGGCAACCATTTCGTGCGTAAGATCTTCACGCTCACGGTCCAGAAGGACCCGGGCAAGGAAAGCATCTCCCCGGAGTCCCTCAGCCTTCTTTATCAGCTGCTTCACCGTATTCACCTCACCGTCCAACTGATAAAGCCCCGGACGATAGACGGCACCACTGACCTCAACCTTGTTCTCAAAACGGTCGAGTACGGCGTCAACCGTCATTAAGTCACCGTCGTCTAAACGGAATACGGAATAGTCCATCTCATCCACATTATATACTTGATGTTCACGTCCGCTTTTACGGATGATGCGTACAGCCTTCTTATAGGCATCTCCCATAAAGCCACCCGCATACTTCAGTAAGGAAGCAACCGTCTCGGCAGGCTTCATTTCATAATACATGGGACGTTTCACCTTACCTACTATCTCGACCAACGACTGGTAGGGACTCACGATAATCACATCGCCCTCCTGCAGACGGACATCGTCATTCATCTTGCCCTGCATGATGAACTCATAGACGTCCAAATGCTCTATCGTCTCTCCGTTACGAACCAGACGGATGTCACGCAAGCTACCGATATTATTCACACCACCGGCACGGTACAAGGCATGGAAAACCGTAGAAAAGGCCGAAAGTGTATAAGTACCCGGCACCGTGACCTCACCCATAATATGAATCTGAATGGTACGTATATCGCCTAAAGTCAGACGGATCTGTGAATTGGGATCCCCCCCTCCGATACCGGAATAGATCTTGGACAGTTCCCGTTGCAGATAAGCGTTGGCTTCTTTAACAGTCATGCCGTTCAGATAAACGGGACCGAGATCTTTCACCTGGATACTACCCTCGGGACTGATGGTCTGGCGGATGGTATTCTCGGAAGCTCCCCAAATATCTATGATCACCTCGTCACCGGGCCCCAGCCGATAATTTGCCGGAGTAGCCAGATTCACACTAGGTTCAAAGGAGAGATTACGGTTCTGGAACAGATTATGACCGAAAATCTGTATGCCGGCAGCCTCAGGGGCGGACTGGCTTTCAAGTCTCTCATCAACAACCGCTTTCTGGTCATCCAGTTCGGCAGCCTCGTAGGATTCTCCCACAGCAACCGAACGCTTGCGCATCTGTGAGGGAGCTTCGGAACCCGGGACAGCAACACCCGAGTTCTCATATTTATCCTTGATGCGGAGCACCTGTTCGCGGGTCACACCACGGCGCAACAGTTCGGCAGTCATCTGCTTCTGAGATTTTCCGGCTGCCTGTGCTTGTTTCACATATTCAACCACTTGCTCGTCGGACATGCGCTGGGCATAGGCAGAACCGAAGAAAATAAAAAGACATAAAATCAGAAATAAGATTCGACGCATAATTTAATGTTTGTTAGATTCTTATATGTCACACACTGAAAAAATCAAACTAATCCGGGAAGGTGGAACCAAAGGTGATTTATATTTATTACTTCGCGTAGTAATGAAAGAGTTAGTACCACGCTTCCCGGATATTCAATAGATATTGGGCATCTACTAAAGGGGGGATAACCCACTTTGAGTTATATTTTTAATCAAATAATAAGTTATTTTACTATATTCATTGGCAGAAATGCCATATAATCCGTTTCTCTGGAGGCTATTTTTCGTAATACAATGCGTGGAATCCTTTTCACTCATTACATGAATATATCACTTGTATGTTTAGCTCTATATGTCTTTAACTTTTCCCGTGTCTCTTACATTCTCCACTCCATTTTTTTTTGCCTTGCGAGAAAACTTTCACCTGTTTTAGTCCTCAAGATATTCCCACGGATAGGGATTGTCAACTACATTCCGGAATTCCTCGACAGCTTCCTGCTGTTCGGCAGTGAGCGATGCGGAGTCCCAGGAAGAAATAATCTTCCGGGCTTCGTCGACCAGGAGCTCATCGAACACTTCTCCATAACAGGCAGTAAGCAGACGGAGTTTCAACAGCGAAGCGGGAAGGGTATCAAGGAGATTCCAACAACGGTTTAATATCTCCTGGAGGTGATCCTGCTTCTCGCCATGGTCAATGAACGATGCGTTATAACCCATCAAGAGAGCAAGACAGACGTTTGCCTGTTCTTCCGTAGTAGTACCTCGAGCACTGGAACCATACAAAGCCGCAGTCAAGCGGTAAACCTCACCGTTGCGGCGGGAAAGGTCATCACTATAGATAGGACTACCGTCCATACCTAAATACATCAGTTCGTGCGCAGCACGCTGGAGATTAATTGCTTCTTCGAAAAGGGAGGAGGACATTTTTTGAATTATGAATTGTAAACTATGAGTTGTAAATTATGAATTATAATTCAGCCGATCACTTCTATAAGGTCCGGATGGATGGTAGCCATGGCAACAGCAATGACACCTTGTATCTCTATAACCACACGACGGTCACGTGCACCCTTTACTTTCAGAAAAATACCCTCCTGACCTGCAAAGTCACCACCCGTAATACGGACTCTAGTTCCTTTCGACAGATTCAACTCTTCGGGCTGGAAATAAAGCAAATGGTCGTTATAGGTTCCGGCAACGGCGACGAAGCGCTGCATCTCATGGTCGGGAATAATTATCTTCTGACCACTGCGAGTATCGGTTATATATTGCAAATAAGTAATTTGAGACTTAACACGCTGTACGTCGGAAGGACGTGCATGGACAAAAACCAGATTACGGATGACGGGAACCAAAGTACGGACTTTCTTACCCTTACGGATACTTACCTTATATTGCATGGGGACAAAACAGCCGAGGTTCTCCTTCTCGAGAAGATGCACCGCATCAAGCTCTCTGCGGTATGTGGCACGCATGGCATGCCAGACTTCAACCTCGTTATCCGTTTCCATTTTCGTTGTTTTGTTCACAAAAGAGTGTTCCTCTAGGGCTTTGAACCCTCGGTATATACCTGGTATCCAATCATTTGCGAGCACCTTATGTAAAATACAGCAAGCATTGTGCCCTTCTTGCCAACAGTTTTTTTGCAGTTCGTCATTACCTTCTGGTAAGAGACTATAAACGAACGGATTACAAACAAAAAGCGTTTTTTAAACGTTCGTTTAATGGACGTCAAATTTCAGGAAATGAAATAGGGAATGAGTTAATAAAAGGGAATGGAAATTTTAAATATTAAATAAGATACTTAATATACTGAATTACTGTAGATTAAACTGATATACGATGGGTTTTCCAAAATATTTTTATTAAACATTTTGAGGATATAAAAAACAGTCTTATCTTTGCGTCCATTAAACGAACGTTTAAAAAACACTTCCAAATCAAAGTCATTTCCATTTATATATCAACGCATTAACCCATCATAAAGATAAAACCCAGCTTTTTATCTCCATCCTTACTCCACAAAAACAAAAAACTTGATATACCTTTGCATTTATTTTACAAACTACAGTAATTTTAATTATTAACCCAAAAACATTAGAAAATGAAGGCAAAAGAAACACTCCAAAGTAAGGAAAAAAAACAAAAAGAGACACCCTTAAAACGGATGTAAAGCACGGCATATCAGCTCCTAAAGCAGGAGTAGGACGTCCCTCAAGCGGGGAGGTTATAGGAATACTGCCACAATATAGGAAAGAAGTCATTAAAGACATCATCCTATGGAAAAAATCAAGATACTTTATAGAAGAAAAGCCGACAAGCAACAAGGCATTGGCACAATGGGCATACTCACATTTCGACTTTAGAACGCCAGACTATAAAAGACTGTCAGAAAACACTATAATACAAGAGTTCGGTGAAGTGTGGCGGGAAATGAAGGTAGCAGGAAAGATATAGGGAATAAAACAAAAAAGGGCAGAAACCACGAAACTTATTGACAATAATTAAATATAAACAACTTAAGGAATAAACCACTTATCTTTGCCGCCACTTTGGTAAGGATGAAGCCACACCGCCTATAGATGCCGCTTTCTCAACGAATGCGGCATCTTTTTTTATATACAAGCGTACCTCCTGCCAAACTAATACAATTATTAATTTTAAAGACAACAAGATGAGAAAGTCGACAAAGAACGCTTCACTTCACGAAGCACTGAGAAACCTATGGAAAATACGTATCATGCTGGAAAAGAACTACACGGAAACATGCGCCACATGGATGGCCCGACGGATAGAAAGCCTGATAGACCACATGCAATACGGCCACGCACTCATAGCCTACCACAAGCAGGACGGGACATTCAGGCTGGCGAAAGCCACCTTACTGCCCTACAAGGCAGACTTCAGAAGAGATTATGACATCACAAGAGTGACAAGCACCATAGCCTTTTGGGACGTGGAACTGCAGGCATGGAAAACCTTCCAGCTGGAAAACTTCCTCGAATGGAGCCCCATATGCTAACCATTAACCATTAATCACTAATCATTAAACACTAAAAACAATGGCCATGATGTACGGGGGAATGCTATACTTCCCCCTCAAAGTAAATCTATTCGAAGAGATAGCAGTGGAACTGGTGGAAGCCAGGTTCGGACTGAAAGGAACGGCGGCGGTAATGAAACTGCTGTGCAAGATACACAAGGAAAACGGATATTACCTGAAATGGAACGCGGAGCAATGCACACTGTTCACAAACAAGGCGGGAAAGGACATCAACGAGCAGGAGATGCAGGGAATCGTGGACATCCTGGTGGAGAAAGCCTTTTTCGACCCCAAAACCTATAAGGAGCAAGGGGTGCTGACCTCTACCGAAATACAGAAGGTATGGCTGGAAGCCACCAAACGAAGAAAAAGGGACCTCACCACCCTGCCCTATCTGCTGGTAGAGACGGAGGAAGATAAACCGGACAAGGACAAGACTTGTACGCAAAACCGAGAAAATTGCACGCAGGATGCGGACATTTTCCCCGAAAATGCATGCAATTCCAAACAAAGCAAAGAAAGCAAAGTAGAAGAAAGCAAAGTAGAAGAAAGCAAAGTAGAAGAAAGCAAAGCAAAAGAAAGTAAAGCACTTCACCCTCTTACTCCCCCGGGGGAAAGCGGAGGAGCGCAGGGAAATCCTGATCTGGACATTCCCGGATATGCCTACAACAGGAATACGCACAACCTGGAATGCCTCATGCTGAATCTGGAAAAGCTCTACATCACCGACCGGGAGGAAATCAGGAAGATTCTGAAGTTATCGGACTACGGCAGGCTGGGAAACTACGTCTGGAAAATATTCAATGGAACAAACTGGAACAAGGTGAACAGCAAGGGAGGGTACATCATCTCGGTACTGGCAAGGGAGAAGCGGAGTACGGGAAGCTGATTCCACAGGGCACAAGCTATCAATAACATGTCATGCAGGAAATCAACAACGTGTGATACAAAAAACAAATATCGTGTCGGCAGGATATTAATTCCTTGCCGACACGATATTCATTCCTTCTTCGTCCTTAAAATTGTGACTTATAATTATGCTGATATTCAGCGCAAAACCTCTGCAATTCAATAAAAAATGGCTGGAACACAGCAAACAGTTCCTCATCGTGCTTTTCAAGGTATCGAATTGCCTTATCTACGGATATATCAATATGATGATATTCCACCATGATGTTCAAAGATTCTCTTATTCCGTTCAGAGTGGCGTATTTCTGCAAACGGTCGGTCAGGATAAAATGCCAAATAAAACGTTTGAACCGTAGCGGAAGATAGCGGTAATTGATAAGGAGGGAAAGATAAAAATTCCGGGTATACTTCCTCAAGGAGCCTCCGGAGAACGACTCGAAACGGGAAGCCAGCAAATAATCGAAATAAATATCCAGCAATACCCCCGAATAGCGTCCGAATTCAGGTTGAAGCCTATGTACCACCTCGCAGACAGCCGGATGACGGTCGGTATAGTCGTCAATAGCGCGGTGAAGCTGAATACCCTTGGCTATATCCGGCGGATAATTCTTATAGGAGCTTCCCTTTACAGCATCGCCTACAAAATTGCCCAACTGTACTTTTCTGTTCGGACCGGAAAGGAATACATGTGCCAGATAGTTCATGACAAAAGATTTACCAGCTCCTTGCAAAGACACTCCTTCACCTCTTCCATCGGCACTTCATGTCCCAGTTCTTTCTGCAAAGAAGTGACCCCCTTGTCGATGAATCCGCAGGGATTGATATAGCTGAAATAACGTAAATCGGTATTCACATTCAGTGCCAGCCCATGCATGGTAACAAAATGGCTGCTGCGCACGCCGATGGCACAAATCTTACGGGCACGGGGAGTATCGCCCTCCAGCCATACGCCCGTTGCCTTCTCCAGGCGTCCGGCAGCGATGCCAAACGAAGCACAAACGCGAATTACCGCCTCTTCCAGCAGATGCACATACTCCTTCAACCCCAAAGAAAAGTCCTCGAGGTTCAGAATAGGATAACAGACCAACTGTCCCGGACCATGATACGTAATGTCTCCACCACGGTCAATATGATAGAGCGTAGCCCCTATCCTGCGCAGTTGTTCTTCTCCCAGCAGCATATTCCTTTCTTTCCCGCTACGCCCCAATGTATAGACATGGGGATGCTCGCAGAGCACAATATGATTGACATAGCACTCTCCTGCCTGCTTGGCGTGTACAAGTGCGTCAAACCATTCCGTCTGCCGGCTCCATGCCCCGGCATAAGGAATCATGTTCCAATCTGATATTTCCAGTTTCATGCAAGCAAATATAGCACTTTTTTGAATTCACTCCCCGAATTTATCTTAAATATGTAGCATCTATTCATAAAAATACACCTTGATAATCTGATAATATCTCACGTACTTTGCAAACATTCTGATATAACTATTCACAAAAAGACAGACTTATGAAAAAAAGAATTCTAATAACGCTATTCGCAGCGTTACTGTTCAGCTTTTCCATATCTGCACAGATATTGAAGGGGCACGTATATGATGCAACGACCAATGAACCGCTTGCAGGGGCATCGGTCACCTACAAGCTGAAAGACACGCAAGGCGTAGTGACCGACATAAACGGTGCATACGAAGTACACCTGCCGGCGGGAGGTGTAGATTTGGTATTCAGCTACGTGGGATATGAGGATGTGCCAATGCCCATCGTCATCAGCAAAGGAGACATTATGCAGAAAGACGTGTACATGAAGGAAAGCACCAACCTGCTGGAAGATGTCGTGGTCTCGGCCGGACGGTTTGAACAGAAGCTGAGCGATGTGACGGTCTCCATGGATTTGATAAAGGCCAGTGACATTGCCCGCCAGGCTCCCACAGACATCACCTCGACACTGCAGACCATTCCGGGGGTCGATATCATCGACAAGCAACCCAGCATTCGAGGCGGTGGCGGCTGGACTTACAGCGTAGGTGCCCGCAGCCTGGTACTGGTAGACGGGATGAGCGTGCTCAGCCCCCAAAACGGAGTCATCAACTGGAACAGCGTACCTCTGGAAAATGTGCAGCAGGTAGAGGTCATCAAAGGAGCCTCCAGCGTGCTCTATGGTTCGTCGGCCCTGAACGGCATCATCAACATACGCACCGCACGGCCGGGACTGACCCCTCAGACCCGTTTCAGTGCCTATGTAGGAATCTATGACGACCCCGACAACAGCGATTACCAATGGAGTGACAAATCTTTCTGGAAAGAGGACAAATATCCGGTAAAGCCCTTGTTGCGCAACAGCCTTTTCAGCGGTGTACGCAATCCGCTCTACGAAGGTTTCGACCTCACCCACTCCCGCCGCATCGGTAACTTTGACGTCAGCGGCGGACTGAATCTCTTTACCGACGAGGGCTACCGCCAACAAGGTTACAACAAACGTTTCCACATCAACGGAAACCTCACCTACTATCAGCCGGATATGGGTATGAAACTGATGAACTACGGTTTCAACGTGGATTTCCTTTCCAACAAGTACGGGGATTTCTTCATCTGGCGCTCGCCCGGCGAGGCCTACCGCCCCTCTCCCTTTACTAATATGGGACGTGAGTCCAACAACTTCCGCATTGACCCTTTCTTCAACTTCACCAATCCTGAAAGAGGTACTTCACACAAAGTAAAGGGCCGTTTCTACTACAGTGCGGACAATGTGGTACGCCCTACACAATCCGCCTCCATTACGGATATTCTGGGCAACATGGGCACCGACGCACAAGTCATCCAGAACATTGCCAATGGAGACTACACAGCCCTCCAGCCACTGATGACCGGAGTTATCAAATGGCTGGGAAGCGACAAGCTGAGTGATTTGATGGACGGTGTCTTCGGCTCTCTGGACAACATATTCCCCAATGCCACCACTGCCGACTATTGCGACCTCATCTCTTGGGTAATGAGCAACGGCCTGCCGTCTGACATGGGAGGACTGCTTGAAGGGAAACTACCCAGCGACCTGGTTCCCTGGCTATCCGGTGTACTCAATCCGAAGCGCAATCAATCACCAACACGGACGGACAAGAATTACGACTATTATCTGGACTATCAGTTCAACAAGAAATGGGACGGCGGCGCACAAATCACCACGGGTCTGACTTACGAACATATCCGCACCTTCTCCGGCGAAACGGAAGAAGTACATCAAAGTGACAATGTTGCCGCCTATATGCAATACGACCAGCGCTTCTGGGACCGCCTCAGCGTATCGGCCGGTGTACGTGCCGAATACTACCGGATAGACAAGCACTACCGGGAAGCCGACACAAAGGTTTTCGGGAGCAAGATTCCTTTCCGCCCCGTGTTCCGTGCCGGGCTGAACTACCAGCTAGCCGATTACAGCTTCCTGCGTGCCAGCTTCGGCCAGGGTTACCGTAATCCCTCCATCACCGAGAAATACCTTCGCAAAGACATCGGAGGTGTAGGTGTATATCCCAACTACAACGTACAGCCGGAAAAAGGATTCAATGCCGAGCTGGGATTCAAGCAAGGGTACAAGGCAGGCAATTTACAAGGATTTGCAGATGTCGCCGCTTTCTATACCCAATACAAGGATATGGTGGAATTCCAGTTCGGCCTATTCAACAATGCGGACCTGAGCATGATAAACAGCGTTACAGACGCCATACAAATGCTGAAGAACGGCAAGGGTTTCGGCATCGGGGCACAGTTCCACAACGTGTCCAAAGCACAGATTTATGGAATGGAAATCAGCACCAACGGCATGTACACCTTCAACAAAAACGCCAAGCTGCTCTATAACCTGGGATATGTATATACCGAACCGAGGGATGCCGACTACAAGAAACGCAATGCCCTGGAGAACACCTATACCGACCCGCTTCAGATGAAGGAGAAAAGCAATGACGGCAAGTACTTGAAATATCGTCCGAAACACAGTTTCAAGGCCACGCTGGACTTTCAGTGGAAACGCATCAACATAGGTGCCAACGTAAACTGGAAAAGCAAGATACTTGCCGTGGACTATATTATGCTGGACGAACGCAGCAAAAGTGAACCTGACCTGCTGGACTACGTGCGCGACATCCTCTTCGGCTCGTCCAACGGGGAAACCCTGGCATCCTATTGGAAAAAGCATAATACGGACTATGCCACAGTGGACATGCGCTTCGGGGTGAAAGCCACCAAGGAAGTAGCTTTCCAGTTCATGATAAACAACCTGCTGAACAAGGAGTACAGCTATCGTCCCATGGCAGTGGGCGCGCCACGTACTTTCGTCGTAAAGATGGACGTTACATTTTAAAAAAAGAACATTTCATTTTAAAAACAGAATGTCTTCCGTTACTTTTTCCCGGAAAAGAATTACCTTTGTGCAAACTCTAAACGACAAAGCGTATGGAATTTCCTCAAGTCGACCTGCCAGTAGACATGATTGCATGGACTGAAGTAACGGAAGACATTCTAAACATATACAAACAGTCGTGCCGCCTGAAAGCATGCATCTTTGCACTATGCATAGAAGGTTCCATCACGGTATCCATCAATCTGATGGATACGGAAATCAAGCAAGGGGATTTTATTACCCTGCTTCCCGGAACTATCATACAGTTTTACGAACAAAAGGAAAAAGTGTGCCTGGGATTCGTGGGGTTTTCTTCCCATTGCCTCAATGGAGTCAACCTCATCCAGTCTACATTGAGCTCTTTCTCCAACATACTGGAGTATCCGGTACTGGCTGTCAACCCTACCGTCGCCTCCTACTTCAAGGACTATTTTGCCCTATGGGCACGCATCACGACCGGTCCCTATCCTCCCGATACAAAAATGGCTCAAAGCACATTGAACATGCTCCTCAGCGGCATAGACAGAATGTATTGCCACCGTCCGCAGATGCAAAAAGGGAATAAGAGCCGGAAAGAGGAAATATGCCGCGAACTGGTGCAGCTCGTCATCGAAAACTATACCCGCGAACGCCGCGCGCAATTCTATGCCGACAAACTGGGCATCTCCCTGCAACACCTCAGCACCACCGTGAGGCAGGTGACCGGCAGAAATGTATTGGACATCATCGCCCACGTCGTCATCGTAGACGTGAAAGCCAAGCTGAAATCAACCAACATGACCATTCAGGAGATTGCCTATTCCCTGAACTTCCCCAGTGCTTCCTTCTTTGGAAAATACTTCAAGAGGCACATGGGCATGAGTCCGCTGGAGTATAGGAACAGCTGAGAATACAGCCGTCAGAACCTGGAACTCAGACGAAGGCTGCTCAAAGCCACGGATACACAGGAAAGAGCCATGGCAGCACCTGCCAGCGCAGGACTCAGCAGGATGTCATAGACGGGATAGAGTACTCCGGCCGCGACAAAGATACCCACTGTATTATAGATGAAAGCCCAGAACAGATTCCGGTACATGAGGCTCACAGTCTGGCGAGACAACCGGAAAACTTTGGGCAACAGCAGCAGGTCTGAAGTCCTGAGAGTAATCATGGCGGTGTCCATCAACGTATCGGTCCCCTTTCCCATGGCAATGCTTACATCAGCACAGCTCAAGGCTTGCGCATCGTTCACGCCGTCACCTACCATGGCGACCGTTTTACCCTGAAGCTGCAGCTTATGGATGAAATCCTCTTTGTCGTCGGGCATGGCATCAGCCACAAAACGCATGATACCCAAACTGCCGGCCACGGAAGAAGCTGTACGCTCACCGTCTCCCGTAAGCATGCATATCTCGATGTCCTGGATACGCAGTTCCCGGATAGCTTCCATAGAAGTCACCCGCAACTGGTCCTTGATGGCAATAACGGCAAGTAAATCGTTCTCACGCCCAAAGTAGACAATACTGTTTCCGTCCGATTCATATTGTGTCAGCATATCGGCCAGGATATCCGACAAATTGGCTTGATAATCTTTCAGCAGTTTATGGCTTCCTACCCAATATTCCGCACCCTGATAGGCCACTCTGACACCTTTTCCGGTAATGTTTTCAAAACCGTCCAGGTGGGCAGGGATAACCTGCTCCTCCCCTTCCAGGGCCGTAACGATTGCTTCTGCCAGAGGATGGTCCGAAGTAGACTCGGCAGCAAGCAGTACATCTTTATAATGCTCCTCCTGCCCTTGCGCCCACAGCCAGCCTATTACCGTAGGATGTCCTTCTGTCAAGGTCCCGGTCTTGTCGAATACCACCACATCCACATTGCGCATCTGCTCTAAAGCGGAAGTGTCCCTGATAAGGATATGATTGCGGGCAGCTTTATTAAGGCCCGCCGCCAAAGCTACTGGAGTGGCCAGCCCTACCGCACACGGACAAGCCACCACCAATACGGACAAAGCGGCAAACAGACCGTGTGACACTACATCTATGCCTCCGAAGAACACCCATATAAAAAAGGTCAGCAGGGAAATGATGAGAATGACCGGGACAAAAAGCTCGGCAACGCGGTCGTCAATGCGTTGCTTCTCCGGCAGTACGCGGGCTGCGTTATGCTGCCAGCCTCCCAACCGGCAGATAGCCGCCGACACATTTCGCCGGGCACGTTCCTCCATAAACTCGCCGGTCAGGGAAAAGGCGATGATGACGGCGGCAACCCCATAATAGACATGCGGTTCCAGCCCGATGCCCAGCCAATAATCCGGGAAGAAAGTGTTGAACACACTGAACAGAAAAGCCACAGAGGTGGTAAGCGCCACCAGACGGTCTATATTGTTGCGGCCCGACCGGGTTCCCTTCCAGGCACCGGCATAAAAAGGAGCGCCGAAAAACAGCAGTACCGGAATTGCCAGTACCATCTGTATTTCACGGGTATAGGGTACATGCACAAAGACTGTAGAAAACAGTATCAGTACGATGGCAAAAAGCCATGCACCGACGACGCGCAATCCCGTGCTGTGCATATCCGGCACGGGATGTGCCTTAGTAATTATATTGCTCATTCGATTTATTTTTTAGATGGTTGTTGTTCCGCTTTAATAAAGCAACAACTGGAATGAGCAGTTTGTTCAATTACTTCTTATCGTCCTGCTTGGTTTCCTTGACAAACTCCGCTTCATAATGGAACTTTTGGAAACCTTCTTTCAACTTTTCCACATTGGTCTTGTCGGCATCATACGTGATGGTTACCGTCTTTGTCTTCAGGTCTGTGTGGAAGTCCTTCAGTCCCTTCTCAAAACGGATGTTATTGTTTATCTTCCTTACACAGTTCTCACACTTCATCTGTGCCACCTTGAACACGGCTGTACGGATGTCTTTTGCCATTGCGGCAGTCGTACAGAACAGTACGGCTGCCAAAGCAACTAAAAATCTTCTTGTTTTCATTGTTTTGCTATTGATTTAATAAATAATATTATATTCTCGGCAAGTTAAAACGGACACCTACATAGGCTTTTGCCCCATGCATCGGTCCCCACACCATCGTAGCATCAAAGTTGCTTCCCCAGGGATTGGAAGCATCGATGATGGGGTTTTTCTGCTTGAAGTTTGTCAGGTTCTCGCCACCGACGTATATAGACCAGCGACGGAAATAGCGCGTCACCTGGGCACTCAACTGCTCGAAGCCGCCATAACGCCTTTCCCACGACCAGTTGCCGTCTGTCAGTTCGTATGGAGCCGGCATGCGCCCGCCACCGTTCAACTGCAAAGTCACATCAAACTGCCACAATCCCAAAGGTGTCTGATAAGAAGCCGTCAGCAAACCTTTATACTTGCTGGTAAGGGGTTTCTCCATCAGCTCTCCGTTGTAATTCGTCTTGGCATCCGTCCAACGGTAAGCCGCGGTAAAGGTGAAACCCGGGAAGAACGGATAGCTTGCCTCCACCTGCACTACCTGCGAATAGGAACGGCCGTAAAGGTTGTAGAACAGAACGGCATGCGGGTCCGTATCCATATCCACCACCACCTGCTTGCGGAAATCCGTGTAATAGTATTCCGCATTCAGGTTCAAGGTTTTGCCGAACAAGGGAATATAGGCGGAAGCGCTTGCGCCATAGTTCCAGGCCTCATCCTGGTCAAGACGTTTGGCGATGTCTATCCGGCGGCTGCTTGCCAGCAGGTAGTTATTCTCGGCCAGCACATGGTTTGTGCGGTATCCCTTTCCTGCCGAAAGACGGAAATGTACATACTCGTTGGGATTGTACTTCACATGGAAACGCGGAGTGACGAAATAGCCGTACTCACTGCTATGGTCGCCGCGGATACCACCCATCAGCACCAGTTTATCGTCCCAGTTGTAGGTGTACTGCACGTAGGCGCCGGGGACGGCTTCTTTGGTGAATTTCTTCGTCAAAGGCTGTGCGGCGTCATTGTCCAGGCGATAGTGCTGGTCGTAGGAGTCATAGTTGAAGCTCAGTCCGGCAGAAAGGCTTTGACGCTTGGTCAGTTCCGTCTCGAACAGCAAGGAGGCATAAGCGTTGTGCTGGTCCACATCGTAGATTTTCCGTCCGTACAAGGCATCCTGCTTGTGCAGGGAGCCGGAAAGGATCAATGCCAGGTTGGTGTTCTTCTCCTTATTGAATATATAGGCGTTCTTGGTGAAGGCTTCGTAGCGGTCGGTACCTATACTTATCTTATAAGGGTCTGCCAGGGACGTTTTGCCATGGCTGACTTGCCCGCTGTTGCGGTCTTCCGTAAGCACTTTGATGCCTGCCTGGAAGACGTAGCGGTCGCCCATGTATGCCCAGCGGTTCCAGAGGTTGTACTGCTCCACACGGGGGATGTCGGCAAAGCCGTCGTCGTTGCTGTCGTGAGCTTTGGTCTCATTCTCGTAATGCGCCAGCAAAGAGGTGCTCCAACGTTTGGAGAGTTTCACCGTGGCATCGGCATTGGCTTCGTAGCGGTTGGTGCTGCTGGCAAAGAGGTTGGCGGAGAACCAATCGGCCTCGGGCAACTGGGGTTTCTTGAATTCCACATTAATTTGTCCCGTGATGGCCTCATAGCCGTTCTTCACGGACGAACTGCCCTTGCTCACCTGAATACTCTGCATCCATGGCCCGGGTACATAACCCAGTCCGTAGGGGGCGGCAGAGCCGCGGTAGTTGGGGATATTCTCCGTCATCATTTGCACATACGTACCGGACAAGCCGAGAAGCTTGATTTGCTTGGCACCGGTGGCGGCGTCAGAGTAGGTGACGTCCACCGAGGGATTGGTCACAAAACTCTCTCCCAGGTTACAGCAGGCGGCACGACTCAACTCGGCGCTACTTATCATATCTTCATTCATCACACTGTTGCGCAGCTTCATGGTGCCCAACTTACGGCTGACCACATTCACCTCGCTCAGTTCCACCCCTTCGCGCAAGACAATGTCGAGCGTCTCATTGCGGTTACTGACGTGTATCGTATCGTTCTCAAAACCGATAAAGCTGACTACAAGCATATGCTTGTCATTGGGTTTGGACAAGGAGAAAGTACCGTCCGCCGAAGTGGTGGTACCTTGGGTGGTTCTCTGCCAGAAGAGGTTGGCACCCGCAATCGGGTCGCCCAAATTATCCTTTACCGTTCCCTTTACCTGCGCCTGCAAGGCGGTGAAAGAGAACAGAAGAATGGCTATCAAACTATATTTCATTTCTGTTTTATACTTAAAGAAGTGATTAAAAAACAAACAGTTCCCTCCGGACAATTCATGTCATTGCCCCGTATAAAACAACACTAAATGAGAAGCGTGGAATAGAGCGCCAGATAATGACGCGAGCCGACGACATATGGCGGTGCTCCTGAAACAACTCTCGGAGTACAAGCCACCTGCGGCAAGGAGTGATCAAACAGCGGCAGTTGCTCGCAAAACAGTGTAAGGAATGGCACGAACGAAACAGACTCGTGTGCATGCTTCACGAAATCCACCTTGTAGTAGACGGCTGTACAGCCGGTATCCTTGCATGTTTGCCGTGAGGCACGATGTGCATTATGGCATTTGGAACAGCCGGAGGTGCAGCAACTTTGTGTCGTCTCGCATCCGGCACAGCAATACTGAACTACAGAAATCCCCACTCCGCTTATAATGATAAGGGAGGAAAAGAGTACAGCCAGTATGTAACGGAGTTCCTTCATAAGCGCTGCAAAGATAGAAAGTTTTAACCGTTTGCCGGAATTAATTTTTCCTTTTTTATGTGTGCAGTTCGTTAATAAGTTCTATATTTGTCGATAAAGTTTTTTGATTGATATGTTGATTTATAAACGAAACTCAATATGAAAAAGCAAACTGTCAGCCTACTTGTCCTTCTGCTTGCGGCAAGCGGCTTTTTCTTTTCCTGCGGTAACACCGTGAACAAAAACGCATACGCGTTGGAGTTCGACAGTATACAAGTAAACGAAACCGTACATCTCTTCGGAGACACAGCCAAGCCGGCCTGCAACCTCATCCTCAACGTTGCCTACGCCAGCCAGTCATCCGACGTAAGGCTGAAAGACAGTCTGAACACCTTCTTCCTCTCTGCCTGCTTCGGCGACAAGTACATGGCGATGACACCCGAAGAAGCTGTCAAGAAATATACGGAGAAATATGTCGGCGACTACCGCAATGACCTGGAGCCGATGTACAAGAAAGACGAGGAGGACAAGCAGGACGAGCAGAGCATAGGAGCCTGGTATTCCTATTATAAAGGAATCGAAAGCCATGTGCAGTTGTGCAATACCTTAGTACTGACCTACCGTATAGATTACAACGAATATACCGGCGGCGCACACGGCATCTATATGTCCACCTTCCTCAACCTCGACCTAAAGACCCTAAGCCCCATCCGCCTGGACGACCTCTTTGAAGGCGACTATAAGGAAGCGCTGACCGACTTGCTTTGGAAACAGCTGATGGCAGACAACAACGTCAGCACCCGCCAAGAGCTGGAGGACATGGGCTACGCCACCACCGGTGACCTGGAGCCTATCGAGAATTTCTACCTGGACCCAACGGGAATCACCTTCTATTATAATGTATATGAAATTGCCCCATACGTAATGGGAGCAACCAAAATCACGTTGTCTTATGAGGACATAGCCCCTCTGATGAACGGTAAATTCATTGTATTAAGCAGCGCTATAAAAACAGACGGCGAATAGGAACTGTAATCAATTGTCTATCAACATAAAATTCACAATGGATTTAATACTCAAATATTTCCCGGACCTGACGGAAGAACAGAAACGGCAGTTTGCCGCACTCTACGACCTCTATCTGGACTGGAACTCTAAGATTAATGTCATTTCACGCAAAGATATAGAGAACTTGTACGAACACCATGTGCTGCACTCTCTGGGCATAGCCAAGGTAATCAGGTTCAGACCGGGGACACAAATTATGGACCTCGGCACGGGAGGAGGCTTTCCGGGAATCCCGCTTGCCATCCTTTTCCCCGAAGTACAATTCCATCTGGTGGACAGCATCGGAAAGAAAGTACGCGTAGCCTCCGAAATAGCCAACAGCATCGGGCTGAAAAACGTCACCTTCCGCCATGCCCGCGCAGAAGAGGAAAAAGGGAAGTTCGACTTTGTGGTGAGCCGTGCCGTGATGCCACTGACAGACCTACTGAAGATTATCCGCAAGAACATCTCCTCCAAACAGCAGAATGCATTGCCCAACGGACTGATTTGCCTCAAGGGGGGCGAATTGGGAAACGAAACCATGCCCGTCAAGAACAAGACTACGCTGTGGGACCTGAAGGAGTTCTTTGAAGAGGAGTTCTTCGAGACAAAGAAAGTAGTATATGTAGGGGGATAAATCTAAATACATAATATGAAAATAAAGAGATTTGAGTTTAATATGTTCCCGGAGAACTGTTATGTGCTTTGGGACGAAACCAATGAAGCGGTCGTCATTGACCCGGGCTGTTTTTATGAAGAAGAAAAGCAGGCCTTGAAAAACTTCATCACCAAGAATGGGCTGAATGTGAAACATCTGCTGAATACCCATCTGCATCTGGACCATATCTTCGGCAATCCTTTCATGCTGAAAGAGTTCGGTCTGAAGGCCGAAGCCAACCAGGCCGATGAGTTCTGGATTGACGAAGCGCCGAAACAAAGCCGCATGTTCGGCTTCCAACTGCAGGAAGCCCCCGTGCCCCTGGGCACTTATCTGCACGATGGAGACATCATCACCTTCGGCAATACGAAACTGGAAGCCATCCATGTGCCGGGACACTCGCCGGGCAGCCTGGTGTACTATTGCGCGGCAGACCACTGCATGTTTTCGGGGGATGTGCTGTTTCAAGGCAGCATCGGCCGTGCCGACCTTGCCGGCGGCAACTTCGACGAACTGATAGAGCATATTTGCAGCCGTCTGTTCATCCTGCCCAACGACACGATTGTCTATCCCGGACACGGAGCACCGACTACCATAGGAATAGAAAAAGCGGAGAATCCGTTCTTCCGGTAAATATACAGCAAACTTTTAAATCATTACAGCCATGAAAAACGACCTATTGGCCTACCGCCACATCGGCATCAGCGAAAAAGACGAGGAGAAGATGCTCCAAAAAATAGGAGTGAAAAGCCTGGACGAGCTGATTGATAAAACCATTCCTGCCAACATCCGCCTGAAAGAACCGCTGGCTCTGCCCAAGACAATGACGGAGTACGAATTCGGACAGCACATTGCAGGACTGGCTGCCAAAAACAAACTTTACACAACCTATATCGGTATGGGATGGTACAATACCATCACTCCTGCCGTTATCCAACGGAATGTATTCGAGAACCCCGTTTGGTACACTTCCTATACCCCCTATCAGACCGAAGTCTCACAAGGACGCCTGGAAGCCCTAATGAACTTCCAGACTGCCGTATGTGACCTCACCGGCATGCCCCTTGCCAACTGCTCCCTGCTGGACGAAGCGACTGCCGCAGCCGAAGCCGTGACGATGATGTACGCCCTGCGTCCGCGCGACATGCAGAAATCGGGTGCCAACGTGGTATTTGTAGACGAAGCCGTCTTCCCGCAGACACTGGCGGTAATGACTACTCGCGCCATTCCGCAAGGTATCGAGCTGCGTATAGGAAAATACCATGAAATGGAATTCACGCCGGACATCTTCGCCTGCGTACTGCAATATCCCAACGCCGCCGGCAACGTGGAAGATTATCGCGCCTTCGTGGAAAAAGCCCATGCGGCCAACTGCAAAGTGGCCGTTGCAGCCGACATACTGAGCCTCACCCTGCTCACCCCTCCGGGAGAATGGGGAGCCGACATCGTCTTCGGAACCACACAACGGCTCGGTACCCCGATGTTCTATGGAGGGCCGTCGGCAGCCTACTTTGCCACCCGTGACGAGTACAAGCGCAATATGCCGGGACGCATCATCGGCTGGTCGAAAGACAAATACGGCAAGCTGTGCTACCGCATGGCGCTGCAAACCCGCGAGCAGCACATCAAGCGTGAAAAGGCGACTTCCAACATCTGTACCGCGCAGGCACTGCTGGCTACAATGGCAGGCTTTTATGCCGTATATCATGGTCCGGAAGGTATCCGCACCATTGCGGAACGCATCCACAGCATTGCCGTATTCCTGGAAAAGAGCATCAACAGACTGGGGTACAAGCAGGTCAATGCACAATATTTCGACACGCTCCGCTTTGCACTACCCGACACCATTTCGGCACAGCAGATACGTACCATCGCTCTAAGCAAGGAAGTGAACCTGCGTTATTTCAAGAATGGAGATGTAGGCATGAGCATTGACGAAACTACGGATATAGCTGCCGTCAATGTACTGCTCTCCATCTTTGCCATTGCCGCCGGAAGGGATTGGGAAAAGACAAGCGACGTACCCATGGCAAGTAGCATCAGCGCGGAGATGAAGCGCCAAAGTGCCTATCTGACACACGAAGTATTCAACAAATACCATACGGAAACGGAGATGATGCGCTACATCAAGCGCCTCGATCGTAAGGACATCTCACTGGCACACTCCATGATTTCCCTCGGCTCGTGCACCATGAAACTGAATGCCGCCGCAGAGATGCTGCCGCTCAGCCGTCCGGAATTCATGAACATGCATCCCCTGGTGCCCGAAGACCAGGCCGAAGGTTACCGCGAACTGATAAGCAACCTCAGTGAAGAGCTGAAGATAATTACCGGCTTTGCCGATGTCAGCCTGCAACCCAACTCCGGTGCGGCAGGCGAATATGCAGGACTCCGCGTCATCCGCGCCTATCTGGAAAGTATAGGACAAGGGCACCGCAATAAAATACTGATACCTGCATCCGCACACGGCACCAACCCGGCATCCGCCATCCAGGCAGGCTTTACCACCGTGACCTGCGCCTGCGACGCACAAGGCAATGTGGATATGGCTGACCTGCGTGCCAAAGCGGAAGAAAACAAGGCAGACCTCGCCGCCCTAATGATCACCTACCCTTCCACACACGGTATCTTTGAAACGGAAATTGTGGAAATCTGCCACATTATACACGCCTGCGGTGCGCAGGTATATATGGACGGCGCCAATATGAATGCCCAAGTAGGCTTGACGAATCCCGGCTTTATCGGTGCGGATGTCTGCCATTTGAATCTGCACAAAACGTTCGCCTCTCCTCACGGTGGCGGCGGACCGGGCGTAGGTCCCATCTGCGTGGCAGAGCATCTGGTTCCGTTCCTTCCGGGACACAAATTGTTCGGCAATGCCGCCAACCAGGTGTCCGGAGCTCCTTTCGGCAGTGCAGGTATCCTCCCCATTACTTACGGCTATATCCGCATGATGGGAACAGAAGGGCTGACACGGGCCACAAAGATAGCCATCCTCAGCGCCAACTACCTGGCAGCCTGCCTCAAGGATACATACGGCATCGTTTACCGCGGTGCTACCGGCTTCGTAGGACACGAAATGATATTGGAATGCCGTAAGGTGCACGAAGAGACGGGCATCAGCGAAAACGACATCGCCAAGCGCCTGATGGATTATGGATATCATGCCCCTACCCTCTCCTTCCCGGTACACGGCACACTGATGATTGAACCGACGGAGAGCGAAAGCCTTGCCGAACTCGACAACTTTGTCCACGTGATGCTGACTATCTGGGACGAGATTCAAGAGGTGAAGAACGGCGAAGTCGACAAGACGGACAACGTGCTGGTGAATGCCCCGCATCCCGAATACGAAGTGGTAGCCGACACATGGGAGCACAGCTATACCCGCCAAAAGGCAGCCTACCCGATAGAAAGCGTGCGCGAAAACAAGTTCTGGGTGAACGTGGCACGTGTAGACAACACGTTGGGAGACCGTAAACTGTTGCCCACATGCTATGGATGCTTCGACTGATGAAAAGAAAGCGTAACGGACTATTTTATAGTAAAAAAGAAGAAACCATCAATTCCATCTCCCATGGCATCGGCATTGCCATGGGAGTAATTGTAAGTACACTATTCCTGATAAAATGCTACCAGGCGCAGAATCTTTGGGCAGCATGCGGCGTATGGCTCTATCTGTTCGGCATGGGCGGTTCATATCTTGCCTCCACACTCTACCACTCCCTGAAACATCATAATCCGTGGAAACGACGCTTGCGGCATTGGGACCATGCAGCCATCTATTGGCACATTGCAGGCAGTTATTCCCCCATCACACTCATTGCATTGAGAGAGGACGGCGGTTGGGGCTGGGGACTTTTCGGCTTCGTCTGGCTATGCGCCATCATCGGCACTGTTGTCAGCTTCCGCAAGATGGAGGAGCACAGTTACGTGGAAACAGTGTGCTACATCTTGATGGGGCTGTCCGTACTGGTAGTATTCAAGCAGCTTTTCGCCCTCTCCCCCACAGCCTGCTACTGGATTATTGCCGAGGGGGTATGCTACATCACGGGAGCCGCCTTCTACTCCTTGCGCAAAGCACGGTACATGCATTCGGTTTTCCATTTCTTTGTATTGGGCGGTTCAGCCTGCCACATGGTGGCTGTATGGGACATACTGGTGAAGATGCTGTAAGCAAACGGCAAGCGCACAACCGCTAAAAGAAGTTAATAAGTATCTCTCCCCCTTGCTTTTCTCCATAACTTACCCTACGTTTGCAGTGTTGTACATCAGTACAACACTAATAAAACTATGATAACGATAGAGAATACGAGCTACGGTTACAAGTCCAATCCATTTATTTTCAACAATATATCTTTGGAAATAGGAAATGGTATATATGGACTTCTGGGGGAAAACGGCGCAGGCAAAACAACGCTGATGCATCTCATCTGCGGACTACTCTTCCCCAAAAACGGAAAGTGCAGTATAGACGGAAGAAACACGGTGGAGAGACAGCCCGGGGCGCTAAACCGTTACTTCTTCTTGCCCGAAGAGATGCAGATGCCAACCGAGAGTATCGTCAGCTTCGCTGCACACCATTCCGTATTCTATCCACATTTCAATCAAGAAGAATTCGAGCTGAACCTGGAAGAATTGAAAATCGACCGGAAACAAAAACTCTCTTCCGTCTCCTACGGACAACAGAAGAAGGCAATGCTGGCATACGCCTTTGCCCTGCATACTCCATACATCCTGCTCGACGAACCGACAAACGGGCTGGACATCACTTCCCGCCAAGCCTTGAAACGTATCATCAGCCGCAGCATGGACGATGAAAGCACGCTGCTCATCTCCACCCATCAGGCGCACGACTTCGAGAATCTGCTGGACCATCTCGTCATCCTTGGCAAAGGCGAAATATTACTGAACCGTTCGCTGGACGAAATCAGTAACCGGCTTCTCTTTGCCCGTACGGACATTCTGCCGGCAGAAAGCATCTACAGCGAACAAGACTTGGCAGGCCATTTCTCCATTCTCCCCAACGAGGACGGAGAAGAGAACACACCGGACATCGAGCTGCTGTATAAAGCGGTGCTGCAACAACCGGAAAAGATAAAGAGCATGTTTCAATGAAAATCCATCATACAAACAGAACTATGAACGCAACTTTTAATCTGAAACGCTTCCTGCTACTGGAACAATATAAAAGGAATGAGACCGGCAGGCACCTGCTTTGGTCGGCAGCCGTCGTATCGTTCATCTGCATCCTGTGCATTCTCTACGACATAAACCGCGGTGGAAGTTATTACGGCAAACATACCTCTGCCACCGAATTCTCCCGCTACGTACTATGGTTTATCCTCATGGCCCCCTGCCTGCTGGAAACAAATTTCAGCAAACGCAGCTCTACTCTCGATATACTGCTGCCGGCATCGGCATTCGAGAAGTTCCTGCATATCTGGATAAAATACCTGCTGCTGCTTCCCCTATTCTGCGGTCTACTGATAGCCTGCCTCAAAGGTCTGCTGTCCTTAAGCGGCAGCGAGTTCCTGCAGTATTTCGCAACGCACATCACGATGTTCCGGATACACAACACCCAGATACTGACCAATGTAATCCTGCATGCTTCCGCCTTCATCGGCTACTTCGCCTTCAGTCGGCAAGTCCTGCTGAAAAGTTTCACCATCTTTGTTGGCTCCATTGCCGTCTGCATAGGAATTGTAACTTTTGTGGCCTCCCTCATGCCCGAAGCCAGAGCGGACGGATACTGGATAGACAACATTGCCACATGGCCCAACACCAACTATCCGTTGTCGGCCGGTACACAAGCCATCGTGACTTTCTGCAATTATGCGGCTCCCATCAGTGTGCTGCTCGGTTCATGGGTATCGAGCTACTTCCTGCTCAAAGAAAAACAACTGTAGCCTATGGACTTCAAGACCAACAAACCGATATACCAGCAGATTGTAGATTTCTGTTTCAGCAAGATTCTCACCCGCGAATGGCGGGCAGAAGAGCGGGTGGTATCCGTGAGGGAGCTCTCCACACAACTGGCAGTGAACTCGCGTACCGTGTTGAAGGCCTATGAATACCTCCAGGCAGAGGGCATCATCTACCCGGAACGGGGAATGGGATTCTACCTCTCCAAAGATGCGGTGAAGAAAGTGATGCGAATACAGAAGAAAGAGTTTTTTGAAAACCAGCTTGCCGACATGTTCCGCAGCATGGAGCTGCTCGGCATCAGTATAGAAGAAATAACAGAACGATATAACAAACTTAAAAAAGACGGTTCATGAAGAGATACGCAAAGACTGCATTATGGATTACCTTCGGACTCCTCTTCGGACTTACGATTGTCAAAGTTTCGACACTGATGTACGAGATTTATTCCTTCATGCATTCCTAACTTTCATCGGACAGACGAGGAAAGTATAAACAACTGATATACAAGCTTCAGCATCTTCCCTTAACGGGAAGAGTGACTTTTGCATCCCTATCCAACAGTAACAGACTAATACAAACGATTATGAAAACCCAACTTTTTTTACTATTGCTTGCCCTCTCCGTACTCAGTACGCAGGCACAGAGCCTCTCCATCAAAGGACGCGTCACGGACGCCTCGCAAGAGGCAGTTATAGCCGCCAATGTGTCATTATGGACCATAGACTCTACTTTGGTGACCGGAGTAACCTCGGATGCACAAGGCAAGTTCGCCCTCCCTAAAATCAAGGCAGGCGATTACCGCCTTTCCATCTCCTTCATCGGCCTCCAAAGTGAAAACATACTGCTGAAACTGAATAAAAGCCTCGACCTGGGCGATGTACAGTTGCAGGAAGATGCCGTAAGCCTCGGTGAAGTGACGGTATCCGCCAGCAATGTGCTGCAGCGGGTAGACCGGCAAATCATCCTGCCTTCCGAAAGCCAGCTGAAACGCTCGTTCGGTGCCTACGACTTGCTGAACAATCTCGGCATTGCCCGTCTGCAAGTGGACAATCTGAGCAACAGCATGAGCGTCAGCAGTGGTGGGGCCGTACAAACCCGTATCAACGGCATTAAAGTGACAGACAAGGAGATAGCGGCCGTCAGAGCCAAAGACGTACTGCGTGTGGAGTTCATCGAAGACCCCGGCAAGCAGTACGGAGACGATGAACTGGGCGCCGTAGTCAACATTATCCTGCGCCGCCGCGAAACGGGCGGTGTTGTGAACTTCCAACTCTCCGATTCGCCCCACACCCTATGGGGAGAGAATTTCCTGAGCGCGAAGTTCAATTACAAGAACTCCGAATGGGGCATCGACTACTTCAACAAGAACGGCAAGTATCACAGCCGCCTCGAATCCCATGAAACCTTCTATCTGGGCGACCGTACCATCGACCGCATCAAGGAAGGCATCGAAGACGAGTCTCCCTCCCTGAGCTTCATCAACAACCTGAATCTGACGTACAATCTGACGAAAGCGGACAAATATGTATTCAATGCCATCTTCCGTAACAACCTCAGCAATGCCCCCTACCAGAATGAGCTGAACAAGATGTGGGCAGCGGGCAGCACGGAGTCCATCTATTCGTACGTCAACAACCACACATCCAGCTACTCTCCGGCGCTCGACCTTTACTTCCAGCATACCCTGCCCCATCAGCAGAGCATCCAGGTGAATGTAACGGGAACGCTCATCCATACCAAGAACAACCGGAAATACAAGGAGTACAAGGACGAGAACGCACCGCTGGCAGACATCCAGACATTAGTGGACGGCGACAAACGCTCCGTCATCGGCGAAGCCATTTATGAAAAGAACTTCAAGGAGGTGAAGCTGAGCGACGGTGTCCGCCACTATCAGATGCGGACGGAGAATGAGTATAAAGGTTCCAATCCCACCACTTCGAAGATGGACCAGTCGCAGACATCCGCTTTCTTCGAGGTGCAGGGCAAGGTAAAGGACTTCAGCTATGCGGGCAGCGTAGGCATGACACGTGCCTGGTTCAAGGAGAGCGAGGAAGAGCATGCTTACTATACCTTCACGCCCACCGTGCGGTTGAGCTATAATCTGAAGAAGGCGGGATTCCTGCGCTACCGGTTCAACATCAGTCCTGCCATACCGTCGCTCGGCTCGCTGACGGATGTAGAGCAGGCGATGGATACGATACAGATAGTCCGCGGCAACCCGTTACTGAAAACGTATCAACAGTTCACGAACTCCTTGTCTTACAGCTATTCGAAGAAGCAGTTCAACGCCAATCTGAGCGTGCGCCACCAGTATTATGACAATCCCATCATGGAAAGCATCTTCGTGGAGGACGGCAAACTGATACTGAAAGATGAAAACCAGCGGTCGTTCCAAAGCCTGAATGCGGAACTGATGGTCGGCATTAACGGCGCTACGCTGTTCGGGCTGAAGGATTTCCTGACGCTTTATGCTTCGGGAGGATATACGCGCAGTTGGTCGGAAGGTTTGAACTATAGCCATATGTACGATGAATTCTATTACAGCGTGATGGCGCAAGTGCAATATAAAGACTTCTCGCTGCTCGGGCAGTTCCGGAAAGTGCAGAACAATTTCTTCGGCGAAACCATCAAGAAGAACGAAAACCAGACGGCATTCATGGCAATGTACACCCGGCGGAACCTTCAGGCGGGAATCGGCATTATGTTTCCTTTCACCAATAACTATAAGGTGGGAAAAGAAAGAATCAGTGAAGTGGCTCCTTTCCGTTCCGAAACATTCGTCAGGGAGACGGGACAGATGGTCGTACTGCGCATGGGCTATACATTCGAGTTCGGACGCAAGCACAAGGCAGGCAACAAGGGGCTGAACAACAGTGATACGGACAGCGGCATCATCAATATGCAGCGATAACCCATTTCCTCTGTGAAGAGGAAGCCCAACGGAGAGTGGCGGAATTATACGTTATTTTGCTTCATGTATGATTAATTACCTGACCGCCACCTCTCCTGCGGGTATCTCTGTTTAGCGGATGATGGTCACCGTACCTTCCTTCACCTTTTTCTCCTTCACCGGAGCATCGGCGGGAGCATATCCCAGGGCTGCGCAGCCATATACCTTATGGCTCTCGGGTACACCCAGCTTTGTCAAGAAAGCGCGGACATCGGGGTCGTCGCAGGTCTGCCCCAACTGGTTAATCCAGCAGGAACCGATGCCGAGGGACTTGGCTGCAAGAAAAATGTTCTCCAAGGCGCAGGCACAATCCATACCGGCCCACCACTTGTCCGGCTCATTGGAGACAATGACCAACGTGGGGGCATGATAGTAGCAACAATAAGTCTGGCTGTGTCCACGCTCCCGTGTATGGAGGTCGTCACTCTTGGCAAAGGCACCTTTGATTTTATCGTTCAGCTCTTCCAGCACCTCCTTATTCTGGATGGCGGTAAAGTGCCACGTCTCCAAATGCATACCACTGGGAGCATAGGTAGCCGCCTCAAGGATAAGGTTCAAATCTTCTGCGGAAACTTGCTGTTCCGTATAGGCACGGACGCTGCGGCGTGCCTTGATGGTTTGTAATGTCTCGTTCATTTATTTATTTATTTGAGAATTGATAGTTGATAATGCACATCAGTACGTGTTCAGTGGGGCTGTTTCACCGTTTCACCAGCCCAATCTTTACATTCAGCTTGAAGTACCAGACGCCGTTCTCGCGCTCCAAGAAGCCGTATTTATCTTTCTCTACGGCACCTTTCTCCAAACGCGTATTCTGATAGAGGAAGTCTGCAAAGACCTGCGGACGGGATTTGTGGTAGCAAAGTACCTGCCCGCTGCCGTCCGTCAGGAAGATGCCTTCGACGGCAGAGTCCGTACCGTTATAAATTTTGGCAGGGCGCATGCCGAGGGCAAGTGCCAGCAGGAACTGCTTCATCTTGAACTCGTAGAAGCGGTGCTTGTTTATCAACTCGTCCTTTATCTTCAACGGATTCATCTCCTTGATGCGCTCCGTCAATTCGCTGATGCGGGTGATGCCGTCCAAGTGCATCAAGCGTACCATCTCGGCAAGCATGCGGGGGAAGTGGAGGTCTATCATCAGCAAGTTGCAGCGGAACACGCGGTCGGCAACGTCGGCATACTTCAGCACGCCGCCCAGTCGCTCAATCATCATCATGCGTTCTGCCACTTCCGTAGGAGATTCCGGCAGGGCATTCACCTTGTTCACCGTGGGCACGGCAAACTTGACACCGCTTTGCTCCAGCTTCAGATTCGCCGTGCGCCCTCCGTCCAGCAACGGATTCATCGGGGTAAGACGACAACGGACATTGAAGCCCGTTAGAGGTGCTTCGGGATGCCAGAAGGCAACGGAGAAGTCGGTACGGTCCTCCGTCTTTGCTTCCAGGTCGAAGATGTTGACAGCATCCAAAAAGGCTTCCAAACCTTCGGACACTTCCACTTCCTCGCCCGAAACGTTCTTCAGCAGATGCAGAACCAACTCTGCCGCATCACCAAAGTCTTCGCGGGGGAAACGCAGTTCCTCCTTCTCGCCCGGAACAAACGAACCGTCCTTCCCGGCAGTTCCGCTGACAACGCGCACTTCCTGCGCTTCGATATAGTAACGGCGCGTACCGTCATGCTCTTCCCTCTGTATCAAGGCAACGGGCCAGCGCAGGGTTTCGTCTTTTTCAGCTTTCGGTGTACCCAGTGACACGGCTCCATCCGCCAGCAGGCGAAAGAAGGTGTAGAGCTCGCCCAGTTCTCTTTTTGTTGCACTAAATGCCATAAACTTTCTTTTGTTTAAAGGAGGGAGTCAGCCTTTCATAAGGAGTGATGCCGTTTCCGCAAAGAAAACAGTCTGTTCCGAAGGACAAAACAACTTGTTCCGTTAAAGGAAACGAACAACTTCCCTATTGAAAGGGGCTCTTATCCCATTTGTTGTATTATTCAAACCTCAATGTTTCTACTTTCTCCAACCGTGCCCGCAACTTCGGCATCATGGACTGGCGGATACGGAGCGTCATGCGGCAGTCCATATCATACGACTGTTCCAGGATTTCCGGCTCCTCCTCCTTCACTACTCGCATCACATCGTTCATGAAAGGATATTCGAAAAGGAAGGTAACCGTCTCATCCACGGTCTTTTCAATAACGGTGGCGGCAGCAATGGCTTCGGCGGCGGCGGCTTTATAGGCTACAATCAGTCCGCTCGTACCCAATTTGATGCCTCCGAAATAACGCACTACGATAATCAATATATCCGTCAATTCGTTGGAATTGATTTGTCCCAGAATCGGCTTGCCTGCCGTACCCGATGGCTCGCCGTTGTCGTTGGCACGGAAGTCCTTCCGCTCATGGCCCAGCATGTAGGCGTAGCACACGTGGCGGGCGTCGTAATATTTCTTCTGGTAAGTTTCCAGATGCGCCTTCACCTCCTCTACTGTACGCACCGGCAGGGCAATAGCAATGAACTTGCTGCGCTTTTCAGTGTAAATGCCCTCGGAAGGGGCAACGATGGTTTTATACGTATCTTCGCTCATGCTGCAAAGATAATGCAAACTGAAGAGAGAACTTTCATGCTTGCATGAAAAAAGTTATGTTGAAGTGCAGCTTATCTTATCTAAAGATAATGCAAAATCAAAAGCAGCAGAAATAAGCAAGCTGATTTCTGCCGAAAAGAGTTATCTTTGTACGAAGAATCAGATTTATAATCAAACAGAAAAAATGACAGACGGAATCAAGACATTGCACTATTCGGACCTCTTCCTGGCAATGTATTTCGAGGGAGGGAGAAGCTGCACGCACCGGAATCATTCGCACGTGCTGGTATATATGTACTCCGGTGAAATGGTTATCGATGAAAGAGGCAAAATCACTCGGCTGCATAAAGGAGACTGTGCCTTTATCCGTAAGGACTTTAGTGTGCAAATGACCAAACAAGCCTGGAATGGAGAGCAGTTCAAAGCCATTTTCCTGATGTTCACTCCCAAATTCCTGCGTGACTTTTACAGCAGGCTGAACCGGGACATCCTGCCTAAAGATGCCAAACGAGATAAAATAAGCTTGTACAAGCTACCTTCCAACCGCCCCGACATTGTAAGTCTGTTCGAATCCATGACACCCTATTTCGATTCGAGCATCCACCCGACTGAGGAGTTGCTGCAACTGAAAAGGATGGAGGGGATATACGTGTTGCTCAATACGAGTAAAAACCTGTATGCTTCCGTTTTTGATTTTGCAGACCCGTGGAAAATAGACATATTGGACTTTCTGGAACACAATTACATGAACGACATATCCATGGAAGAAATGGCCAATTATACCGGCCGCAGCCTATCCACGTTTAAACGCGATTTCAAAAAATGCAGCACACTCTCCCCACGGGAATGGCTGATACAGCGCCGTCTCGAAGCCGCCCGTGAGCTGATACGGAAAGGAGGGCGCAAAGTATCGGAAATCTGTTTTGAAGTAGGTTTCAAGAACCTCTCCCATTTCTCGAAAGCTTATAAAGCCACCTACGGTATTCCTCCGACAGAAGACATACAGCAGGAAGTGAGTCTCACATAGATTGCGGAACTTTTTCTATCCGTGGACTGCACGGCAAAGCATATTGAACCGTACAACAAAGCCATTGTAGCATAGCCTCCTTACATTTGTACCCGAAAAATGATTAGAGTGTATAACAATTTAAATCAAACGATTATGAAAAGTATTTTTGAAAAAGATTTATCGGGAGAGATGGTTTCACCCAACGAGCCGGGCTACAATGCATTAATTGAGGACATTTTCGCTACCATCAAGGTTGCCACAGAAATGAATACGGGTTACCGCACCCCCGAAGAGGTACACGGATATATGGGCAAGATTCTCGGTAAACCGCTTGAAGAAAGTACAACGGTGCTGCCGCCACTCTACATCGACTACGGTAAGCCTATCACCATCGGAAAAGGGTGCTTCATCCAGCAATGCTGCACTTTCTTCGGTCGCGGCGGCATAACGATTGGCGATGAGGTATTTATCGGACCGAAAGTCAATCTGATTACAATCAACCACGACCCCGATCCGGAGAATCGCAGCGCTACCTATGGCCGTCCGATTACCATTGAGGATAAGGTATGGATAGGAATCAATTCGACCGTCCTCCCCGGAGTACGTATTGGCTACGGCGCAATTATCGGAGCGGGCAGTGTAGTGACCAAAGACGTTCCTCCTATGACTGTGGTAGCCGGGAATCCAGCCAGATTTATCAAAAAAATCAATAAACCACACCAAAAAGATTAAAGCAAATTCATGAAAAAGATAGTGATTGCCATCGATTCCTTCAAAGGATGTCTCACCTCGGCAGAAGCCGGAGAAGCTGCCGCCCAAGGGGTACATGCCGCATGTCCCGAATGCCGGACCATCGTGCTCCCCGTGGCCGACGGTGGAGAAGGCATGCTCGACGTCCTGCTTGCAGCCAGTAACGGAAAACGTATCACCGTCCGTGCCCACGACCCGTTGATGCAACCGTGCGATGCCAGTTACGGCATCTCCGGAGACGGCAATACCGCATTCGTAGAAATGGCTGCCATCAGCGGCCTGCCACTGGTTCCTGCCGACAAAAGGAATCCGATGAAAACCACCACCTTCGGAACGGGCGAACTGATACGCGATGCCTTGGAACGGGGATGCCTCCGTTTCGTCATCGGACTTGGAGGGAGCGCCACGAACGATGCCGGTCTGGGAATGCTGCAAGCATTGGGATTCCGTTTCTTCGATAAAGAAGGACACGAAGTGGGAAGCATGGAAAAAGGCATCGCCCTATGCGGTGCCCTTCTATCGGAAATCAGCTCCATAGACAGCTCTTCTGCCCATCCCACACTGAAAAAGGCATGTTTCACGGCGGCGTGTGATGTACGCAATCCTTTCTTCGGTCCCAATGGAGCAGCCCACGTATTCGCTCCCCAAAAAGGAGCAGACGCGGATATGGTGAAGGAACTGGATGTTGCTATGCAGCATCTTTCGGACGTCATATTCCGCACTACCGGCAAAGACGTATCCTTGCATCCCGGTGCCGGTGCGGCAGGCGGTATGGGGGGCGGTCTCTACGCATTTCTGGATGCACAGTTGAAACCCGGCATAGAGCTTCTTTTGGAAACTCTGGACTTTGCAGAAAAGATTAAGGATGCCGACCTCCTCATCACCGGAGAAGGGAAATCGGACCGGCAGACTCTTATGGGGAAAGTACCTTCGGGCATCTTGCAGGAAGCAAGAAGGCAACATATTCCCGTCATCCTGCTGGCAGGAGCGATAGAGGATGCCGGGATACTGAATGCAGCCGGATTCCGGGGCGTATTCTCCATTACCCCCTCTCCCGTCTCTTTGGAGCAGGCCATGCAGCCTGAATTTGCTCAAGAAAATATCCGAAGGACAGTGGAGCAAATTTGCCGGATTTTCTTTTAACTCCCTCTAACTCCTTTAACATACCGATAGCACCAGATACCGACTACATCGGCAATCAGCCAGCCGATGGGGATGGACCACCAGATGCCCGTCACCCCAATCTCAGGTATCGAAGCAAGCCAGTAAGAAAGAACTACACGGGTGCCCAGCGACAGCACGGTCAGCACAACAGACATGCCCGGCATACGGATGGCCCGATAGTATCCGTACAGCAAAAACAAGATGCCGATGCCACAGTAGAAAGCACCTTCGATGCGTAGGTACGCCACTCCCACCGCAATAATCTCCGTTTCGTCCGGACGGACAAAGATAAGCATCAACGGTTTGGCAAAGATGAAAACCAATACGGACACAAGGAGCGAAAAAACAACAGCCGTGACAAATGCACTGCGAACACCCCGGTGGATACGGTCGTAACGTCCGGCCCCGAAGTTCTGTGCAATAAAGGTGGAAAAGGCATTCCCAAATTCCTGCACGGGCATATAGGCGAAAGAGTCAATCTTCACAGCTGCCGCAAAAGCTGCCATTACCGCTGTTCCAAAGCTGTTGACAAGCCCCTGTACCATCAGGATTCCCAGATTCATCACCGACTGTTGGACGCAAGTCAGTGTAGAGAAGGAAGCTATTTCCTTCAAGCAAGTACGGTCAAAACACATGTCTTCATGATGCCATCGCAGTTCCGGACGCCTTCTGTAAGTATAAATGATGATGCCCAGAGCAGCTACTCCTTGAGCGAGGACAGTGGCCGCAGCCGCACCCTGAATCCCCCAATCCAGTTGTAGGATAAAAAACAAGTCGAGCGCTATATTCAGAACGACAGAAACTGCCAGAAACCAAAGCGGAGTGACAGAATCCCCTACTGCACGCAGCAGAGATGCGTAGAAGTTATAGATAAAGGTGAAAACTATACCGCAGAAGATTATCCACAAGTAGCTGCGCATCATGCCGTATATGTCTTGCGGAACCTGCAACAGCCGGAGAATAGGATCGAGCCAGATAAAAACGACTACATTCAGTATCAGTGTCACGATACCTATTAGTGCAAACGAACTGAATATGCTACGACGCAGTGCTACATGGTTTCCGGCACCATAATGTAAAGAGAACACAGTGCCACTGCCCATCGCCAGTCCCAGCAAAACGGATATAAGGAAAACCATCAGTGTGTATGCCGAACCGACCGCCGCCAACGCCCCTGCACCAATGCATTGGCCTACAATGAGCGTATCTGCAATGTTGTAGCATTGCTGCAAAAAAGACCCTACCAGCATGGGTAGGGTAAAATGCAATAAAGTACCGGTTATGCCTCCTTGAGTGAGGTCTCCTTTCCGTAGCATCCTGCTTTTGTTTTTAAGAGTTTCATTTCCGGGTACAAAGATACAAAACCCTCCAACAAATCATCTGGACTCGACGAAGAAAGAGGCATGTAATAAAAAAAGCAGAGGGTTAACCTCTGCTCTCCATACTGTTTTTGTCAGGATTCAGAATCTTTACGACCTGACGAACATCTCTCTTGTCTGCATTACCGTAAAGGCCAATCTGTTGTCCGGGTACTGTTCCCTTTTCATGTTCTGCCTGGGACAATGCTACTTTCGGGTCAATATGCCCTGCTTTCTTATCTATATTCATACCTATTGAGTTTTTCTAAATTCTTATATGAGAACAAGATAAAAAAGCAAATTGTTCAGCAGTGTCACGAGATATTTAGTAATTCCACTTCAAATATCAGTGTGGAATACGCCGGAATGGGTCCACTGGTACGTGTACCGTATCCCATGGTGTAAGGGATATATACAATCCAACGACTTCCGGGATGCATTCGTAGCAAGGCAATCTGCCAGCCCTCAATCACTTCATTCAGACGAAAAGCCTCCGGACAATTCCGTTTCCACGAATTATCGAACTCACGCCCATTAATAAGCGTGCCTTTATAATGCACAGATACTACACTGTTGAGACGTGGTGTCGGACCGTCTCTGCCTTCCTCCAATACCCGATAAAGTATGCCGCAAGGCAATTCCTTGATTCCTTCTGCCGTACGCAACTGCTCCAGAAACTGTTCGTTCTGCAATTTATATTCTTCTTTTCTACTCATATTGACTTTTTCAATACTTTACAATAATTTGTGCACTGCTTTCTTGCAGTTCCGCATATCCTTTTCCGTCAGCTCAGGATGCTTCTTAGTACCTCCCCTCTCAATGGTTTTCACAATCTTGAAACCACTCCATTTCAGAATCTCCCTGAAAGCTTTCACCACACCGTGCGTCTGATTATAGAGAATATTGAAAGGATAAGGGGTAGTACAAGTGCTTACCACAATCGCTTTCTTGCCCTTATGAAGCGGAAGGGGCATTCCCCAAGAGTTCTCCCCCATCATACCGTAAACCATACGGTCGAAAAGCACTTTCACTTCTCCCGGCATGTTTCCCCAATAGCAAGGGGCACCGATTATCACTGCATCGGCTTCTTTCATAGACTGCAACACTCTCTGTGCCCCATCCTCGGGCAGACAACACTTCAATGAACTGCGACACTTCATGCAACCGATGCAGGGATGTACCTGCAACTGTGGAACGTCTATATAAACTGTTCCAACTCCGCAGCCTTCAAGTTCCTGCTTCATCAGCTCCAACATTTTCGACATGTTGCCATGACGACGAGGACTACCGTTAAGAATCAATACCTTCATTGCATACTCTTAATTTTTCAGCAAAGGTCGGCATTTTCTACATAATAACCTTACTTCTTGTTCAGTTTTAGTTCTGTAATAAAAGCCACTATCAGTCCGATTCCACCAACACCCAGCACACAAGCCCCATAAATAAGGGAAACAGTCTCCCTATACATCCAGTCTCTGTCCGCAGTAAAGTAATTGGGAATCGTCGCATAGCAGATAAGATAACCCAGCAATAACCCAAGTCCCATACCAGCCAACAGACATCCTATTTTCAGGGCAGAGAACGAAAAGCTACTTCCACGTAATTTAGGCGTATCCATCTGAGGGAGTAGTCCCCGCTCGTCCATCTTCTCAATCAGCATGATTCTTTCCTTCTTACAAACAAACAGCTCAAACAATTTGTAAACTCCTAAAGTAATGATTGTCATCACCGCAGGCACCATAATAAAATCCATCATATTCGTTTCAATTTAAATTAGTAATTTCGTTTCTTTGTACCCTTTAGACGCGGCAGTTTACATGAGGTTACACTTTTCCGGAAAAATATTTTTTCTTCCGAAAATCTGTAACCAAACAAACAAATCTGCGTCTAACAGACAAAATGAAAGACGACGAGAGACATATCATCCAGCGCATCTTGAGGGGAGAGACTGCTCTTTACGAGCATTTTCTCAACACATACGGCCAGCAGGTATTCATCCTGGTGGCCCGCATCGTCTCCAACCAGGAAGATGCCGAAGAACTGACCCAGGATGTCTTTCTGAAAGCCTTCCAGCACCTCTCGTCTTTCAAGGGCACCAGTTCTTTTTCGACGTGGATTTATTCGATTGCATATAATACGGCCATCTCGAGTGCACGGAAAAAGAAATTTGATACCTTTGTCATGGATGATACACTGCTTGCCAACATATCCGATACACAAGTAGATGAAGCCTTAAATGATGAAGGGGAAGAGCAAATTGCCAAATTGAACAGAGCCATGGAGCAACTCGATTCCGAGGAACAGGCACTGATAAGCCTGTTCTATTATGAAGAAAAAACATTGAATGAGGTCGCTCTCATCCTGGGACTGACGGAAAGCAACGCAAAAGTGAAGCTACACCGTATACGTAAAAAGATTTATGTGTTGATGAAACAAGAAAAAGTATGAACGAAGAACTAAAAGATAGAGGATTGAAAAAGGCGGTAAGAGAACAGACTACTTTCCGCCTGCCGTCCAATTTTACCTACCGCACCATGCAGAAGGTAGAAGAAGCCATACGTCTGCGCGAGAAGAAATCAGAAAGAAGAATTCTGCTTGCAACTATTGCCGCTGCTATCTTCTTGATAGGTGTCAGTGGGACAGGATTGGTTCTGTACTTCGGAGACAGCATCCGGGAAGCCTTTACGCCCACCACCCTCCCACAGTCAGAAAGTATCCAGATTCCTTGCTTTTATCTCCTACTGATTCTGACCATTCCGCTTTTCATCCTGTTTGACCGGTGGATGAGAAAACTGTATTTCAAACATCACACTCCTAAGCTTCCAGAGTTCTGAACGAAAAACGGGGATGTCTTTTAGTGGAAGACATCCCCGTTTCAGTTTATATCAATTCATTTAGTCCAGTTTATGAATCACCAGTCCCGAACGCAACTTCGGCTCAAACCAAGTTGTCTTGGGAGGCATGATGTTGCCCGTATCGGCGATGTCCATCAGCTGCTTCATGGAAACGGGATAGAGGGCCAATGCCACTTTCATCTCACCACTGTCCACCCGCTTCTTCAACTCTCCCAGACCACGGATGCCGCCTACAAAGTCAATACGCTTGTCGGAACGGAGGTCTTTGATGCCGAGCACTTCATCCAGTATCAGATTGGAGGAGATGGTTACATCCAGTACTCCAATGGGGTCGTTATCATTATAAGTACCCGGTTTGGCAGTAAGGCTGTACCACTTTCCGTTCAAATAGAGGGAGAAGTTATGCAGTTCGGACGGCTTATAGATGTCCTCACCTTTCTCCTCCACAATGAAATTCTTGCCCACAGCAGCCAGAAACTCTTCGGGAGTCATGCCGTTCAAGTCCTTCACCACCCGGTTATAGTCAATAATAGTCAACTGGTTGGCAGGGAAGCACACAGCCATGAAGTAGTTGTACTCTTCGTCACCACGGTGATTGGGATTTTGCTTGGCTTTCTCCGCACCCACCAAAGCGGCAGCGGCACTGCGATGATGCCCATCGGCAATGTAGAGAGCGGGCATTTGGGCAAACTCTTGGGTAATGGCATCAATGTCCTCCTGCTTGTCTATAATCCAGAAGGTATGGCCGAAACCGTCACCCGGAGCGATAAAGTCGTATACCGGTTTCCCCGCTGTATAACGGGAAATGACGGCATCCAGTGCAGCGTTATCGGGATAGGCAAAGAATACGGGCTCAATGTTGGCATTGTTCACGCGGACATGCTTCATACGGTCCTCCTCTTTATCACGACGAGTCAACTCGTGCTTCTTGATAACGCCGTTCATATAATCGGGAACATAGGCACCGACAACAAGACCGTACTGTGTCTTGCCGTTCATGGTCTGGGCATAGACGTAATAGTTTTCTTTATCGTCCTGCACCAGCCAGCCTTTCTCCTGGAACATACGGAAGTTCTCTGCAGCTTTCTGATAAACACGTTCGTCATGCTCATCCGTACCGACGGGAAAATCTATTTCCGGCTTGATAATATGATATAGGGATTTTTCATTACCTTCCGCTTCTGCACGTGCTTCTGCAGAATTCAATACGTCGTAAGGACGGGACGCTACTTGTTCCACCAAATCCTGAGGGGGACGAATCCCTTTAAAGGGTTTAATTATAGCCATAAGAGAGTGTTTTATATGGATTATTGAGGTTTCTTTTTCACGAAATATCTTACCAGATAAATTGCACTACCTAATATCAGTACAATAGATACGCCCTCGCAAAAACCGAGGGCGAAATCTGACAATTCATTTCTGAATATACTACTTAATGAAAATATACCAGCACCTATTGCTAAATAAAGAACTGAACATTTATAGGTAGTCTTACTATTCATCTCATTTCCTGTTTACGCGGAACTTCTCGCAACCGTCTTTCAGGAAGCCTACAATCTGCTTGGCAGCGGCAATACCTGCGTTGATATTGGCTTCGGCAGTCTGGGCACCCATCTTTTTCGGTGTAGAGAAATAACGTCCGGCAAACTTGGCTGCAAATGTTTCATTGGCAGCAGGCATAATGTCGGTCATGTATTTCAAGTCGGTACGCTCTTCCATCAGCTGGATAAGCTCGGCTTCATTGATGACTTCCTTACGGGCTGTGTTCACCAGCAGTCCACCTTTCGGCATCTTGTTCACCAATGCATAATTGATGGAATTCTTCGTTTCGGCAGTTGCAGGAATATGCAGGGAAACGACATCGCAAGTAGAGTAAAGCTCTTCAGCAGAACCCACAGCCTTCACTCCATCCTTCTCGATTACTTCTTTCGGGCAGAAAGCGTCGAACGCATAAATCTCCATACCGAAGCCTTTGGCAATACGGGCTACGTTGCGCCCCACGTTACCATAAGCGTGGATACCCAGTTTCTTGCCCATCAGTTCAGTACCGGAAGTACCGTTATACATATTACGGACAGCCATCACCATCAAGCCGAAAGCCAACTCGGCCACAGCATTGGAGTTCTGTCCCGGAGTATTCATTACACATACATTGTGGGCAGTAGCTGCTTCCAGGTCCACATTGTCATAACCGGCACCGGCACGCACCACAATCTTCAGTTCCTTGGCGGCATCCAGCACTTCAGCATCAATGATGTCACTGCGGATAATGATAGCGTTTGCATCTTTCACAGCCTCCAGCAGCTTGGCTTTTTCACCATATTTCTCCAGCAGCACGAGTTCGTAACCTGCTGCTTCTATTTCTTTACGGATACCGTCTACTGCCACTTTGGCAAACGGTTTGTCTGTTGCAACTAATACTTTCATAATTTCATGATATTAAAAAGACTCACCACAGATGACACAGATTATCACAGAGTTTAATCATAAAAACAATCTGTGCAAATCTACGTAATCTGTGGTGAAAAACAATATTATTAATGAAGTTTCTCAAATTCCTGCATGCAGTCAATCAAAGCCTGCACGCTTTCCTTTGGCATGGCATTATAGCAGGATGCACGGAATCCACCTACAGAACGGTGTCCCTTGATACCTACCATACCTCTTTCGGTAGCGAACTTCAAGAAGTCAGCTTCCAATTCCTTGTATTCGGGAGCCATCACAAAGCAGATGTTCATGCGTGAACGGTCTTCTTTGGCAGCTGTACCCACAAACATTTTGTTACGGTCAATTTCAGCATACAGCATATCGGCCTTTTCGATGGCACGGCGTTCCATTTCCTTCACGCCACCCTCTGCCTTAATCCAGCGCAATGTCTGCAGGGCTGCATAGATGGGGACAACGGGAGGAGTATTGAACATAGAGCCGCTATCCACATGCGTCTGATAGTTCAGCATGGTCGGGATATAGCGGGATACCTTACCCAGCGCGTCATTCTTCACGATGACGAATGTAACACCGGAAGGAGCCAGATTCTTCTGCGCACCACCATAGATACAGATATATTTGGATACGTCGATGGGACGGGAGAAAATATCAGAAGACATATCGGCCACCATCGGAACGTTTACGTCCAAATCCTCTTTCAGTTCCGTACCGTAGATTGTATTGTTGGTAGTGATGTGGAAATAGTCTGCATCAGCAGGCACTGTATAGTCCTTCGGAATATAAGTATAAGTAGATTCAGCGGAAGAAGCGACTTCAACTACTTCACCGAATGCCTTAGCTTCTTTCATGGCTTTCTTGGCCCATACACCCGTATTCAGGTAAGCAGCTTTCTTTTCAAGGAAGTTGAAGGGTACCATGCAGAATTCCAAACTGGCACCACCGCCCAAGAACAGTACCGAATATCCTTCGGGGATATTGAGCAATTCTTTGAATAATGCCACAGCTTCGTCCACAACGGGTTGGAAGTCTTTGGCACGGTGGCTGATTTCCATCAGTGAGAGGCCTGAGCCATTGAAATCAAGAATAGCTTGTGCCGTATTCTCAATCACCTCACGAGGAAGGATAGAAGGTCCTGCATTGAAATTATGCTTTTTCATTTGAAGTTTGTTTTGGTTATACAATTTCGTTCATTAATGTCTTTCGACTTTGCGAAATTACGGAAATATTTCTTCAAAACAAACCTTTCCTGATGAAATTCTATTTTTAAGCCGCATTTAGCTTACTTTTTAATGGTTTATACAAGATATATGCACCATTTTGTTATCTTTACTTATCAAGGATAATACTTTTAGAGAAACTAAAAGCAAGGCGGTTTCATTACTTCATATTCAAAAGAATAAGCGCAAATAAAATGAATATTTATAAGATAAATCACTTTGCTTCCTCGATAACAGTTTTCATTCCCTTGATTTTTTCACCGCGTACCAGCGTCAGCAATTGTTTCATTTTACTGCGGCGCACGGCTACAAAGGCATAGTGTTCCTTTACGTCCACCTGCCCGACATCTTCACGCGCCATTCCTCCTTTCTTATACAAGAAGCCGACAATATCTATCTTGTTCAACTTATCCTTTTTCCCTTTACCTACATATAAGGTAGCCCATCGGGGCTTGGCCGGTTTGGGAAGCGTCTCCGGAAACTCGTACATTGCGATGTCTTCAGAAATATACTCGGGTACCCGCTCCTCGGCATGCAGAACAAGATATGCATTTCCCGATGCCTCCCAACGGGCGGTACGTCCATTACGGTGTGTATAGGCTTCCTCGTTTACGGGAGGATGGTAATGCACCACATTCTCAATACCCGGAATATCCAATCCGCGGGCGGCAAGGTCTGTAGATATCAGCACAGCGCAACTGCCATTACGGAACTTGTAAAGCGCACGTTCGCGGTCGGGTTGCTCCATACCGCCATGAAACATGTCGCAAGGGAACTTCCTGGCTTTCAGGTACCCAACAACACGCTCCACGCTTTCACGATAATTGCAGAATACCAAGGTGGAATGATAGCCGAGGGTACAAAGCAGGTTATAGAGGGTCTCCAGTTTGTCCTTCTCCGGAGAAACAACCTTGTGCAGCCGCAGACGCGGAGCAAGGGCTTCCGGAGCAAGAAAATCAAGCTTCATGAACCGGGAGCCGGAAGAGGGGGTATCACCTCCTACTCCGGCAAATTGCGGTATTTCCTCTGCATCGGTGGCCGAAAGAAGCACACGCTTTTTCAGTGAAGGAAGCTGCCCGATAACCTCTGCCATCTCGTCATGGAAGCCGAACTCAAGACACTTGTCAAATTCATCTATCACCAGAGTGACGACAGTGGCGGCATTGAAATTTTCTTTCCTCAAATGGTCGCTCATACGTCCCGGAGTACCGATAATGACGGTGGGATGAATGCCTTTCATTGTCCGGTGTTCTTCCATGGCAGGGCGTCCGCCATAGCAGCTCATAGCTTTGAAAGGAGTTCCCATGGACTTGAACACAGTTTCTATCTGCAAAGCCAATTCGCGTGAAGGTACTAGTACAAGAGCCTGCACACCTTGTATATCCGCTTTCAAGGTCTGTACCAGCGGAAGGAGAAAAGCCAGTGTCTTACCCGAACCGGTGGGCGAAAGAAGTACTAAATCTTTAGCTGATTGATAGGCTTCCTTAGCAGCCTCCTGCATCGGAGTAAGTTCTTGTATCTTCAAATTATGAAGTATATCCGAAAGTTCCATGAATATCTCTTTTTTAATCAATATGCAAAGATACGGATAAGAAGTCAGTTTCCATCAAAACAAAAACAGCTTTTAAGAAAGCTACCTAAATCATGACATGCCCGTCATACTAAAAAGGGAGACTCTCCTTATAGTTTCTGAAGCTTTTACCAAGCCCAATCGTCAGCACTATAAGTAGCTTCTACAGTCTTCTCTATCTCATTAGGCAGGTTACAGAAGAAGTCGATACCGGTTTCGTACTCCAAATTTTTAATAGAAACGGCATAAACCATAAATTCATCTTTTCCAGGTTTTTCTGGCAATAATTCAGAATGAGGGACTAAAAAAGCGATAGTATGATAAACCCCTGCCTTCTCGCTCAACAGAGCCATGTAATAATAGCTGGGGCAAATGAGTCCGCCAAGTGTCAGCCCGTCGGCATTGGTGGTGGGATAAAGCCCGTCATTGGCTTTCTTCACACCTGTGAAATTGGTAAGCAAACGGTCAGTAGTACCACCTTTCACGACATAAAGTTTGTCGTATGTGCCATTGATGGTGGAACGTCCCCAAGTCTGCACCTGCTTCTCAAGAGCCGCCCAATACTTTTGATTGAAACTCCCTATCTGTGGCGAGATATTACTGTAGTAGAAGGTCTGCTTATTGGCACTTTTACTGTACACGCGGTCTTCGCTGGCACAAAGATGCCCCTTGTCGTACCCATCGCTCTTATGCATGGATTCAGTCACCTCCACGCTGTTGTCAATATTGGGGTCGTCTTGATTCCACTCGTTGGCACGCTTCACGTTGTCTTGCGCAGTAATCGGGTCGAAACTGAATGCCACCCAAGCCGAATGCTTCTTGGAAGCGATGTATTCCAAAGAGAAATTGAGTACCTGCCCGGCACCTTCCTCATCAGACACGCCTGCATAGTATTCAATATATTGATTGGTTGCATTGAGAGCTGGGATTTCAAGATTGTCTGCTTTATTGTTATCAGCAATATTGGCATTTTTCACATCTATATCCTCAGAAGCCACATACTCTATGCCCACTTCATTACCGTGAATATAGGCCACGCGGAGCTTGCCCATCTGATAATGATTGTAGCGGTTGAAACGCACCCAATAGCACGTAGAGGGTTTCACCTCAACGCTTTCGCTGAAAGCATCGGCAGACGGGACGGCAGTAAGCCCTTCCAGCGACTCACTATTAACAGGAGCAAATGCGTAATTACGCCCGGTAAAAGCTTTGGACTGGATATAGAAAGGGGTGCCGATAGCCTTGGGCTTATACACGTTGAAACCATTGTCGCTCGACTCATAGCCCTTCATCACGTAAGTATCCGAACCCTGCTCGGTAGGTATTATCTCGGGAATGAGCGAAGCCTCTGAAGAATCATCACATCCAGCCAGCCAAATTCCGACCAGCAAAAGAAATAAGTAAGACAGTTTTTTCATCTATGTTTCTAAATTTGATTTTACGATACTAAGAATGCAAATGTGGTAATGGACAGTAAAGTCCATTACCACATTGTCTATTGCACAACCTCAGGAATTATTCCTTCACCACAAAGTTACTCATGTAGAATGTAGGAGCAAATCCAGGATCAGTATTACTTGCATAACGGAATGCCACATATACTTTCTTGCCCACATAGTCAGCCATGGAAGTACGCATTTCGATCTCTTTAGAGCTTGTAGGCCACTCGAACGACAACGGATCACTCCAAGCCGCTCCCTGCAATGCTGCAATCTTCTCTTCCTCAGTAGCAGTAGAAGCCGCAGGGATATAATTTTCGGACACATGTACAGACACTGCGTTCTCAATTTTGCCTCCATACAAATAGTCTGCCGAAGCAGTGAATACCATCTGTGGGGCAATAGCTTCGGTAAGATCTACCTCACCGGTTACAAGCCATGCCTCCGTATCGCGGTTACGCTGATAATAACCGCTTGCCTTGATACGGGTATAACCTGCACCTGCACTCCATACATAATTCATGCCATCAAGCTTCACATTCACAATCTGGGCATCGTTATGAAGTTCACCAGCAAAGTCATTGCTATAATACTCTTTTGCTTCCATCCATTTGCCGTCAGTCTTCAGGAATGCCATTTCAGCAGTTTCCGTTTCGGTATTCTTCTTCACCCATGCAGTGCCATCGAAGCCATATTCATCGGCCATCACATCATACTCCTTATTTCCGAAATAAACTACTGCCTTGACATCCCCGCTCTGTGCGTAAGGGAATGCATTCTTCAGATAAACGGGCAATACGGCATCAGCATCGCTCAAATAGTCCGAACCGGTAGAAACATAATCGGCAGGTTGCATCACACGGATACCGATACTTGCGCTTTCTTCGTAGGCAATCCAAGCCGAACCGTCATACTGGTAGAGAGCAGAAGCATTTGGCTTCACGTCTGATGCACGGGTAACGGCACGAGCAGGCATTTCAGCTTCTGATTCAGGAATCTCCTTATAAATATCCACACCCTCATAATACCCTGATACGGTACTTGTAAGTGACATATTCTTAAACTCTACAGTAGGCGCACACTCTGTAGTACTCTTATAACGGAAAGCAATGGCTATCTTCTTGCCCTCGTAAGCACTCAGGTCAATATCACCGGAATTTACATAATTCCAATTCTTGCCTTCCGGCCATTGAGGTACATTCAGAGCCTTCCATTCAGCAGTAGCCACATCATCCACATAATCTTCCGAAGCCAGCAATTCAATAAAATCAGCACGATTGTTACCATTCAAGAAATTAATGGCAATATCTACCTTAAGAAGAGGAGCCTTCGCTTTTGCTAAATCTATAATAGGAGAAACCACCCATGCTTCCGATTCAAAATCGCTATCTCCTACATGAGCACTACCCTTCCAACCATATTTACCATCCACCTTCCATACATTAGTTAACGTGCCGGTAAGTTTCACATTTTGAGTAGTGAAACCGCCCTCGTTTCCATTGAACGACTCATTCATATAAATGCCCAACGTAGCATTCGGATAAGAACCGTATGAATAAGAGTTTCCTTTTTCATAGAAATTCAGCTTGATGATTTTGTCCTTTTCCACATTTTTTACATCAAATGCCTTACGGTCATAGTTGTAAGCAAAGCTCCAATCCCCACCCTCGGGTATGGAAGTACTGATGTTGAAACTGTTAAACGTACCACTCTGATAGATGAACTTGCCATCCGGACGTTGCATAGTGAAACCTTTTTCCGTAGGAGTAAGTGTCATGATATGATTGGACACATCGCTGGTGATGAAACCATCCGCAATCTCTACCGGTTCACCCTCCATATAACCATACGTCTTATCCGGGTCTTTGAACTGACCGAAAGGAATCCAAGTATTGTCCTTCGTCGGAGCCACAATGACATAATTACCTCCTTCGGCATCAATAGAAGTTACTTTCTGGTATACCATTTTCACTGCACCGCCGCCTGTACTGGGCTCGGTCTCCGACCAAGCGTAATTCACTTGGCACACATCTCCCGTCTTCGGGTTCTTGATACCTTCCTTCAACAAAGCAGGAAGCTTCTTCAACGTAGAAGGGGTGAGATATTTCACTACCATGCTTTCCCCCCATACTGTAGCGTAATTGTCAGAAGTAAGATCGAAAGTCTGAGCTTCGTTTATCTTCGAGAGATATTCAGGTTGCTCCTTGCCGATATTGTACTGCACCAGCACCTTGGAACCATCTGACAGATATGCGTAGAGCGAATCGACAAATGCAGGCAGATAATCTTCAGGAGCTACCATATCAGTAAACATCTTGGTTTTACCCAGCTGGTTCAATGCCGTAAGATAAGTCTGCCCCTCGGGATCCTTGGCGAGAGCTATCCCTTGGTTCTTCGGCATAGAAGCTATTTTGCCATAATGGGCATCAGCCAATACGAGGGTATCGGTACTGACATCCGTGATGGTTTCTTTTTCATCAAATCCGGGGAAATTATCCTCGTTATAATCGCAGGCCCCAAGTGCAAACAGCGAAGCCAATGCGGTTCCTAATAATATATGTTTTTTCATAAATATGTTCGCTTAGAAATTCAACTTCAATCTTACAGTATAAGTACGTCCCCAACCATAGATAACACGTGTGGCCGTCTCCCAGTCATGGTTACTTCCATCGCGTGCATCGGCTATGTACTCTTGGTTGAACAAGTTGTTCACATTGCCGCTCAGTGTAGCACGAATCTTACCGAAGTCAAAGGTATATCCTGCACTTACATCAAATGTGCTCCATGAAGGAATCTCCCAAGGTTTTTCCACCACGTAAGCCTCTTTTTGAGTGGCTTGGCTCGCATCAATGTCATAATCGGCATAATTGCGTGCAAAGAAGTTCCAGTCTGCATTAAGACGCAAGCCTTTCATTGGGCGGAATGTCACTCCCAAAGCAGCTGTAGTCTGAGCAGAACCGCCCACCTGTACATTATCCATTTCAATGGTATACTTGTACTGATCTACATTACTCATATCTGTCACCACTTCACCACGGCTATTCGCCATAATCTGGCCTTCAGTATTCATCATGAAGCCTTTCGCTGTCCCATTCCAGCGCCAGTCTCCCCAAGAGAACATACCGTTAACTTCCATCCAGCGGAAAGGCTTGGCAATAAAGTCAAGCTCTATACCCATGTGGTTAGCCTGCGCACCGGTCATGTTCATTGTCCAACGCTGGGAAGCCCCGTTTACGTCTTCATAGGATCCGGTATCATATAAAGCCTTGTCTTTCCACATAGTATAATAGGCGTTTACATTGGCTGAAAAATACTGGCTACGATATCCATAACCTAATTCGAAAGAGTAAACTTTCTCATTCTTAGCATCGGGATTACGCTCATGTGAACTCTGAGAATTGATGAAGGTATTATCAAAAATAGGAGCACGGCTGATAAATCCGGTATTGAAGAATACGTTATTGTAATCATCAAGGTTGTAATTCAAACCAGCTTTCACATTGCCTCCCAAATAATGCTTCTTCGAAGACAGCTGTTTGTCACCACTATAATAAAAACGGTCTTTACGCCAATAACTGGTATTTGTAAGACCACCTGAAACAAATGCACTCACTTTATCTTTATTATACTCCAATTGGGCAAAACCACCTTCGTACATCACAAAACCGTCGTAGTCACGACGAATCACATCTCCTACTCCCAACTTCTGGTTTACCCAGGAGGTGACTCCACCATTCACACTATTCTCAGCCAATACACTCTTACGGTTATAAGAGTCTACATAATACTGCCCTCCAAAAAGATCGGTAATGACATTCTTGTGCAAACCTTTATAATAGCGGAAGTCAATACCACCATAGAAATCAAAGTAATCACCAAACTTAGTGGTATAAGTAGAAATCAATCCTGTCCAGAAATGGTCGTTCGAGGCTTTGTTCATAATCATCAGCGAACCTTTATAACCGGGCATTCCACTCACATTCACCGGATTAGTATAGTTATCTGCATTAAGCTTATCCACAGCATCATAATCAAAAGTACCATCAGGACAACGGAACTGAGTGTTCACCGTACCATCACTGGCCGTACCGTACCAAGAGCTGGTGTACCCCGTTACCCCCGTACCACTATAGCCCGCACCAGTACCGATAGACATATAAGCTGCTGTACTGAGGCTTGACTTATGGTTGATTTGCCACAAATGATTAAGAGACATCTGGGGCTTATGGTATTCGTTACGTGAAGAGTTCATCACTTGTCCATTGCGATAACCGAAAGTAGAGTTGTAACGATAGGGACTTTCCTCACCCATCCATTGTTTTACACGCTGATACTCCTTGATATTCAAACCATTTGCCATATTACGCTGATTATGCCACTGAGGTGCTCCAAAAGCTGTAAATGAAAGTTGATGGTTGTCATTGATACGTTTTGCAATACTCATGAACCAAGTGTAGGCCTCGGATTCCGTACCTTGAATATAACCGTCGCGTTTATCTCTGGCACCCAATAAAGTAAAGGCCCAACCATCTTTTGTCAGACCGGAAGAGACACTGAACATCACTTTACTGTAGCCGTCATTACCCATGCCGTAAGAGATGAAGCCGCCTTTCTTGGCATCAGTAGTCTTGGTTATAATGTTTTGTGAGCCACCTACTGAAGGAGTTGACACCTTGCTGGCACCAAGTCCACGTTGTACCTGAATACTGCTGGCCACATCAATCAAACCACCCCAGTTACTCATGTATACTTTCTGGTTTTCCATTCCGTTCATGGGTACACCGTTAATCATCATAGCCACATATTCTGACTTAAAACCACGAATCTTTATGTTGGAATCACCAAAGCCACCTCCCTCATTAGAAGCATAAACACCCGGAGTAGATTTCAAGATTTGCGGTAACTCCTGAGAACCTATCTTATCTTCAATAAATACGGGGTCGACAGTAGATACTGCAACCGGAGTCTTGCGTGCCACAGCAATAGACGATGTAATCACTACGTCCTTCAGCATCACAGCATCCGGTTCCATTGGGATAGCACCCAAATCCACAGAAGCGCCCTTCTGCGTAATCTTCTTCTTCTGGTCTTTATAACCCACGTACTTGAATAGTAATGTCGCATTCGAAGCAACGCTTTGCTTGAAATAGCCATCAATGTCGGTCACCGATCCTTGTGTAGTACCTTCCACCATGACGGCGGCACCCACTAACGGTTCACCTGTTTCTGAATCAACAAGCTGACCTCTCACTGTAGTCTGAGCAAATGCAGCGGCACTAAATACCGACAACACTGCAACCAACAGGAATTGAATTAGATGTTTTCTCATAATTCTGTTTTTTGTTAATAGATAGTGTTAATTAAACATTAATTTATGTTTTAAGTCGCAAATATAACTAATAAAAACGAGATTAATGTTATATTTATGTTACATTTTTTGAAGGTAGAAAGGCTTTTTTGAGATATTTTTAAACAAAAAAAGCCCTGCATTCTACAGCAGGGCTTTCGTATTGTCAACAAGTAAAAGAATATACTTTCAAATTCGCACCGAAATCAATCATTCATGAGCTTTCTATAACGTACACGGGTGGGTTCTTCTTTCCCAAGACGTTTCTGTTTATTTTCCTCATATTCTGAATAAGAACCTTCAAAGAAGAACACATTGGAGTCTCCTTCGAAAGCGAGGATATGCGTACAGATACGGTCAAGGAACCAACGGTCGTGACTGATGACCACAGCACATCCGGCAAAGTCCTCCAAACCTTCTTCGAGGGCACGGAGCGTATTCACGTCGATGTCATTGGTGGGCTCGTCCAGCAACAGCACATTACCTTCCTCCTTCAGGCAGAGCGCCAGATGCAAGCGGTTGCGTTCACCACCGGAAAGCACCCCACAGAGCTTTTCCTGGTCGGCACCGGAGAAGTTAAAACGGGACAGATAGGCGCGTGCATTAATGTCGCGCCCTCCCATGCGAATCAGATCGTTTCCGCCGGAAATGACCTGATATACGCTCTTGTTGGGGTCGATATCCTTGTGCTGCTGGTCCACGTAGGCAACCTTTACGGTCTCCCCCACCTCGAATTCGCCTTTGTCTGCCTTTTCCAGTCCCATGATAAGACGGAAAAGCGTAGTCTTACCGGCACCGTTAGGGCCGATGATACCCACGATACCGTTGGGTGGAAGCATGAAGTTGAGGTCATCGAACAACAGTTTGTCACCGAACGCCTTTGCCACATGCTTGGCTTCAATCACCTTATTACCCAGACGGGGACCGTTCGGGATAAAGATTTCCAGCTTCTCTTCCTTCTCCTTCACATCCTCGTTCAGCAATTTGTCGTAGGAGTTCAGACGCGCCTTTCCCTTTGCCTGACGGGCCTTGGGAGCCATGCGCACCCACTCCAGCTCGCGTTCCAGCGTCTTGCGGCGCTTGCTGGCGGTCTTTTCCTCTTGCTCCATGCGCTTGGTCTTCTGTTCCAGCCAACTGGAGTAGTTACCTTTCCAGGGAATACCTTCGCCACGGTCCAGCTCAAGAATCCAGCCGGCAACGTGGTCGAGGAAGTAACGGTCGTGCGTTACGGCAATCACCGTACCCTCGTACTGCTGCAAGTGTTGTTCCAGCCAGTCGATGGATTCGGCATCAAGGTGGTTGGTGGGCTCGTCAAGAAGAAGCACGTCGGGCTTCTGCAACAATAGGCGGCAAAGGGCCACACGGCGGCGCTCACCACCGGAAAGATGTTCTACGGACTGGTCTTCGGGCGGACAACGGAGGGCGTCCATGGCGCGTTCCAGCTTGCTGTCAAGGTTCCAGGCATCGGTCGCGTCAATGATGTCCTGCAACTCGGCCTGGCGGGAGAAGAGCTTGTCCATCTTGTCCTGGTCCTCATAATATTCGGGCAAGCCAAACTTCTGATTGATTTCCTCGTATTCTGCCAGCGCGTCCACAATGGGCTGCACGCCTTCCATTACAATTTCCTTTACGGTCTTGGTGGGGTCGAGGTACGGTTCCTGGGCCAGATACCCCACAGAATATCCCGGCGAGAACACCACTTCGCCCTGATAGGACTTATCCAATCCGGCGATAATCTTCAGCAGGGTCGATTTACCCGAACCGTTCAGACCGATGATACCGATTTTTGCCCCGTAGAAGAACGAGAGGTAAATGTTCTTCAGTACCTGCTTGTTGTTCTGCTGAATGGTTTTATTCAGCCCAACCATAGAAAAGATAATCTTTTTATCGTCTACTGTTGCCATGTATTTAATGATTAATGTTCAGTGATAATGATTAATATCAAGGATTGATGGGGACAAAGATAAGAAAAAAGATGATATTATTTTGCAAATTTCAAAAAAGTATCTATCTTTGCACCCGCTTAACAGCAATGAAGGATTGAATCGCTAGCTCAGCAGGTAGAGCACAACACTTTTAATGTTGGGGTCTTGGGTTCGAGCCCCAAGCGGTTCACATAGAAACAAAGCCAGAAGGCGACAAAAAGAAAAAAGTCCTACAATATCAATGTATTGTGGGACTTTTTTTATGTTTCCATCTTACCTGAAAGTCCCAAAAGGGTACGAAAAGAAAAGTTGGACATCCAAACAGTGGTACAATTGGTACAGTGGGTACAGCGCCTCTTCTGCTTCACACACATGCGCTTATGTACATTACTTCATAACGCGTACATTATTTATATACATGCGTGTGTGAGATAGAAGAGACGCTGTACCCACTGTACCAACTGTACCCATAAACCTCACCTTTACGCCGCTCAAGTTCACCTTTACACGGCCCAACCTCACCTTTGCTTATGTCACTTCACCTCTTCCAGATAAAGCACACGGCTCGAATAGTCGTTCTGCTTGTGATAGTCCACCTTATGGTTGTAGGGAATCTCCAGCCCGTTTGCCATGAGGTAGGCACCACTGAAACTCTTTCCTTCGTAGTTCAAGGGAACATTATCTATACGGTTCAGTTCATGCACCCGGTATTGCTTGTCGGCACAGAGCCCTGCCATCTTCACACGCGGCAGGTGCTGGTTACAGAAATGTTCCGTCTTCCACCAATAGAAGACTGCCTTGTCCTTCTCCGGAGCCACGTACATCAGAGAAGCCACACCTTGCTTGTCATAAGGAGAGAGCAGGCGGTAAATGTCTCCCAACTGTACTACGGGACGAATGGTCTTGTACTCGGCAATGGCATTCTTGCAAAGAGCCTTTTCTTCTTCCGTCATATTTTTGGGCTGGATTTCCATACCCAAACGACCACTCATGGCAACGTCTATCCGATATTTCAGAGGGATGGTGCGGAACGTCTGATGATTGGGGGCAGCACTGATATGCGATGCCATAGCGATGGCGGGGAAGAAATAGGAAGTTCCCCACTGCATATAGACACGTTGCAGGGCATCGGTATTGTCGCTTACCCAGAACTCGTCGAAGTAAGGCAGCACTCCGTAGTTGGCACGACCGCCGCCACTGGCACATGCCTGGATGGTAAGGTCGGGATATTTGGCACGGATGCGCTGGCAGATTTTCTCGAAGCCGCGGTGGAATTCGATGTACATGTGGCTCTGATTATCCTTCGTCAGATATTGCGAACCGTGGTTCTGGACAGACATATTGGCGTCCCACTTGATGTAATCTATTTCAGGATAAGAGGTCATCAGGTTGTCTACCACACCGAAAACGAAGTCCTGCACGGCAGGATTGGCAAGGTCAAGCACTACCTGCGTGCCGCCGCGTCCCAACACAACGTCACGTTCGGAAGCCTTAAGTACCCAGTCGGGATGCTTCTCGTAGAGTTCGCTGGTAGTGTTCGCCATCTCCGGCTCAATCCAGATGCCAAACTTGACGCCATGTTTCTTGGCATCACTCAGCAAGCCTCCAATGCCGTTCGGAAGCTTGTTCTTGTCCACCACCCAGTCGCCGAGTGATGAGCTGTCGTTCTTACGGGGATACTTGTCGCCAAACCAGCCATCGTCCATCACGAACAACTCGCCACCCATGGAGGCAATGTCCGCCATCATTTGATCCATACCTTGCTGGTTGATGTCAAAGTACACGCCTTCCCAACTATTCAAAAGAATCTTGCGGGGGGTAGTGCCGTGCGCCAGTTTGTGCAGGCGTGCCCAGCGATGGAAGTTACGGCTGCCGCCACTCAAGCCTTCATTACTATAAGTCAGGGCAAGTTCGGGAGTGCGGAAAAGCTCGTCCTTCTTCAAGGAATAAGTAGAGTTCTCTTCGTTGATTCCGGCAAAGAAATGGTGGTATTCATCATCGTGTGTCTCAATGCGGAGTTTGTAGTTGCCGCTGTAACAGAGGGCTGCACCAATCACGTTGCCCGTGTTCTCCTGCGGACGACCGTCGAGGGAGAACATCACTTCGGCATGGTCAGTATGGGAATTGCGCACACCGTCCTTATTCTTGATAACCTTCATGCCCGGAGTGAGAGGTTCCTGCGTCAAAACCCCTTCATTGGCCCAGGAACCGGAGAGATGGGACAGCCATACATCGCCGCGGCGGATGGGCAGATAGCCGGAGGCAAACTGATTGAGCACCACCGGCTTCTTCTCCTGATGGGAGATTTCAGTCCAGGATTCTATCACGTCGGCATCCTGCCAGGCACGGTAACAGACGTTGACGAAGAAGGGATACACCTTATCCTTCAGTGCCACGACAGTCGTCACGGCATTCCCTTCCTTTTCGGTAGTCACGTTCAATACTTCGAGCTGGAGGGTCATGTTACCGTCGGCATGCTTCACAGCGAGGGCCGTCTCCACGGGAGCATTCAATCCATATTCGGGATAGGCTGCATGGTTCGCTTCTGCCGCAGAGATATTCTGCAAGTCGGCTTCAGAAAGTCTGTTACCATAATACAAGTGTCTCAGTGTACCGCCTTCAGGAGCCGAAAGCACCAAAGAGGTTTTCGGAGTGGATACACATACGTTTTGAGCCAACAAACTGCCGGTCAGCAGCAGTGCTCCAAAGAGAAAATTTGTTCGTTTCTTGAAATTCATGCTTTTCTTGTTTAGATTCTATATTCATTTAGCTGTGCGCAAATGTAGGCGTTTCCCCGAAGATAAAATAGTATCATTTTATCATATCCTTATACAAATTCTATTTCCGGCTGACAATTGTCCCCGTGGCTTGGTTGGCAGGCATCACCAGCACTTCCGCAATCTGGATATGCTCGGGGACGGCAGCGGCGAAATAGACCACTTCGGCTATATCGTCGCCGGTCAGCGGGCGTATACCTTTATATACATTATCGGCCGCCTCCCGGTTACCACGGAAACGGACGACGGAGAAATTGGTTTCCACCAACCCCGGCTTGATATTCGTTACGCGTATCGGGGTATCCACCAGGTCGATGCGGAGTCCGTCGGAAAGGGCCTTGACGGCAGCCTTGCAGGCACAGTACACACTGCCTCCCGGATAAGCGTAATCTCCGGCAATGGACCCCATATTGATAACGTGACCACGGCCTCGCTCCACCATACCGGGAACCACGAGGCGGGTCATGGCAAGCAAGGCTTTCACGTTAGTGTCGATGACAATGTCCCATTCATCCAGGTTACCTTCATGTTCCTTGTCCACCCCAATGACGAGTCCGGCATTGTTCACCAGTATGTCTACCGCCTTCCATTCCTCCGGAAGGGATTCGAGGGCGGCATGGGCAGCCTGCCGGTCGCGGACATCGAAAGGAAGCAGATACACATCGGCTCCATATTTCTCCAACAATTCTTTCTTTACAGCATTCAGTTTCTCCACATTACGGCCATTGAGTATAAGCCGGTAACCGTTCATGGCAAATTTACGCGCGCAGCCTTCCCCTATTCCCGAGGAGGCTCCGGTGATGAGTACAATCTTCTTTTCCATCATGTTATTAAGTTTTAATATCAATACTGCCAACAAAGGTATTACTTATTATTTTAACTTCATAGGAATAATGAATTTTAGAGTAAGGCGAAAAATCCCGATAAATTATGTAACTTTGCACCCGCTTTTTGAAAGCCCGAGAAACTGTTTTGATTTTATTTCAGCTTTCTTCTGAGATTTGTTTAATTCGTTTGGATAAAGTAAAAGACGCTTATGCAAAAGTCCGATTGCATCATCGGTGTGGAGCACGTATCGAAATTTTTCGGAGATAAGGCCGTGCTGAATGATGTGAATTTGTCTGTCCGTAAGGGCGAGTTTGTAACAATACTGGGACCGTCCGGCTGCGGAAAGACAACTCTGTTGCGCCTCATTGCAGGCTTTCAGACAGCCTCGGAAGGAGTGATAACCATTGCCGGAAAGGACATCACACAGACACCGCCGCACAAGCGTCCGGTAAACACCGTGTTCCAGAAGTACGCCCTCTTCCCCCACCTCAACGTGTTCAACAACATTGCCTTCGGGCTGAAGCTGAAGAAGCTGCCCGGTGCCACCATCGAGAAGAAGGTAAAGCAAGCCCTGCGCATGGTGGGCATGACGGACTATGAGGACCGCGACGTAGACTCCCTCTCCGGCGGGCAGCAACAGCGCGTAGCCATTGCCCGAGCCATCGTCAACGAACCCGAAGTGCTGCTACTGGACGAACCCCTTGCCGCCCTGGACCTAAAAATGCGCAAGGACATGCAGATGGAGCTAAAGGAGATGCACCAGAAGCTGGGCATCACCTTCGTATATGTGACCCACGACCAGGAAGAGGCACTGACCTTGAGCGATACCATCGTCGTGATGAGCGAAGGACGCATCCAGCAAATAGGCGTGCCGACGGACATCTACAACGAACCCATCAACTCCTTCGTAGCAGACTTCATTGGTGAAAGCAACATCTTGAACGGAGTTATGATAAAGGATAAAGCCGTCACCTTCTGCGGACACGAATTTGAATGCGTGGACACGGGATTTGGCGAGCAGATGCAGGTAGACGTAGTGATTCGCCCCGAAGACATCTACATCTTCGATGTATCCGACGCCGCACAGCTGACGGGGACCGTAACCAGCTGCATCTTTAAAGGCGTACACTACGAAATGCTGGTGCAGACGCGCGAAGGCTACGAGCTGATGGTGCAGGACTACCATGCCTTCGAGGCAGGACGCGAAGTCGGCCTGCTGGTGAAACCCTTCGACATCCACGTGATGAAGAAGGAACGCACCTGCAACACCTTCGAGGGAAAGCTGGTGGACGAGACGCACGTAGACTTCCTGGGCTGTAACTTCGAGTGCCTCCCCGTGCAGGGCATCGAGCCGGGCAGCGCCGTGCAAGTGGAAGTAGACTTCCAGCACGTCATCCTCGAAGACAACGAAGAGGACGGCCGTCTGACGGGTGAAGTGAAATTCATCCTCTACAAAGGGAACCATTACCACCTGACCGTGTTTACGGACTGGGACGAAGACATCTTTGTCGACACCAACGACGTGTGGGACGACGGCGACCGCGTAGGTATCACCATCGCCCCTCAAAATATACGGATTGTTCAATCTCTTAATAAGGAAGGAAGTGCTCAATAAGTTATCCCATTTCTTCATGCGCCGGCGCAACTGGACGGTACCCTACGCGCTGTTTCTGCTTGTATTTGTCATAGTACCGCTGCTGCTCATCGTGCTCTATGCCTTTACGGACGACGGAGGGGCGTTTACGTTGGCCAACTTCCGCAAGTTCATGATGCACCCCGAAGCGATGAACACGTTTGTCTACTCCATCGGAATAGCCGTTATCACCACGCTGGTCTGCCTGCTGCTGGGCTATCCGGCAGCGTATATCCTGAGCCAGAAGCAATTCAACACCTCACGCACCATGGTGGTGCTGTTCATCCTCCCCATGTGGGTGAATATCTTGATACGTACGCTTGCCACAGTGGCGCTGTTCGACTTCCTGAACCTGCCGCTGGGCGAAGGTGCCCTTGTGTTCGGTATGGTCTACAACTTCCTGCCGTTCATGATATACCCCATTTACAACACTCTTCAGAAGATGGACCACAATCTGATTGAGGCTGCGCAGGACTTGGGAGCCTCTCCTACCCGCGTATTCGGCAAGGTGATTCTGCCGCTCTCCATGCCGGGAGTGATGAGCGGCATAGTGATGGTGTTTATGCCTACGGTTTCTACCTTTGCCATTGCCGAGTTGCTAACAATGAACAACATCAAACTGTTCGGCACCACGGTGCAAGAGAATATTTACAACGGAATGTGGAACTACGGTGCCGCCCTCTCGCTCATCATGCTGCTGCTGATAGGCATCACCATCCTCTTTACCAACGAGGAGGACGGGGCATCGAATGAAAGCGGAGGTGTGATATGATGACACGAATCTTAACCCGCGGCTACTTGTGGCTGCTGCTGGCGTTGCTCTACTCGCCCATCTTAATTATTATGATATTCTCCTTCACGGAGGCAAAGGTGCTGGGCAACTGGACGGGATTCTCCACCAAGCTGTACAGCTCCTTGTTTACGGGCGGGATGCACCACTCGCTGATAAATGCCATCTGGAACACATTCGCCATTGCCCTGCTTGCCGCCACCGCCAGTACGGCGCTGGGCAGCATTGCAGCCATCGGCATCTTCAATCTGCGCTCGCGCACACGGCAGGTAATGAACTTCGCCAATGCCATCCCGATGATGAATGCAGACATTATCACCGGTGTGTCGCTGTTCCTGCTGTTCGTCAGCTTCGGCATATCGCAAGGATTCACCACAGTGGTACTGGCACACATCACTTTCTGCACGCCCTACGTGGTGCTCAGCGTAATGCCCCGGCTCAAAAAGATGAACCAGAATGTCTACGAGGCGGCACTCGACCTGGGCGCCACACCGTTCCAAGCACTGCGCAAGGTTATTCTTCCGGAGATATTTCCGGGTATGATAAGCGGATTCATCCTTGCTTTCACGCTCTCCATCGACGACTTTGCCGTGACCATCTTCACCATCGGCAACCAGGGGCTGGAAACGCTCTCCACCTACATCTACGCCGATGCGCGCAAAGGTGGACTGACGCCGGAACTGCGGCCACTCTCCACCATCATCTTCGTGACGGTGCTGGTGCTGCTGATTGTAATCAACAAGCGGGCCGAACGGACGAAAAACGATTGATGTGAGTGATGAGTTATAAGTTATCAATTGTCAAGAACAAGATGATGAAAAGGATAATAAACATACTGATTCTACTGTGCTGTATCGCATCCCTCTCTTCTTGTGGAAACTCCACAGAAGAGCGCAGCCGTGTACTGAAGATATACAACTGGGCGGACTACATCGATGAAGATGTGCTTGCCGAATTTCCCGACTGGTACAAGCAGCAGACGGGCGAAGACCTCCGTATCATCTACCAGGTGTTCGATATCAACGAAATCATGCTCACCAAAATTGAGCGCGGGCACGAGGACTTCGACGTCGTATGCCCCTCGGAGTACATCATCGAACGCATGCTTCGCAAAGACCTCCTGCTACCCATCGACCGCAACTTCGGCCACACGCCGGACTACATCCCCAACGTGTCGCCCTACATTCGCCACGAGCTGAACAAGACCTCGCAACCGGAACGCCAGACCGAGGACTATGCCGTGCCCTACATGTGGGGCACCGCTGGTATCCTCTTCAACAAAAAGTTTATTACCGCCGAAGAGGCCGACACATGGGACATCCTCTGGGACTCCAAAAACCGCGGCAAAATACTGATGAAGGACAGCTACCGCGATGCCTACGGTACCGCCATCATCTACGCCCACGCCCGGGAGCTGGCCGACAGCACCGTCACCGTAGAGCAACTGATGAACGACAACTCCCCGCAGGCCATCGCCCTGGCCGAGCAACGCCTCAAGGAGATGAAACCCAACATCGCCGGCTGGGAAGCCGACTTCGGCAAGGAAATGATGACCAAGAACAAGGCGTGGATTAACTTCACCTGGAGCGGCGACGCCGTCTGGGCCATCGAGGAGGCCGATGCCGTGGGTGTGGAACTGGACTACACCGTCCCCTGCGAAGGCAGCAACATCTGGTACGACGGCTGGGTAATCCCCCGCTACGCCCGCAACGTGAAGGCGGCAAGCTATTTCATCAACTACCTCTGCCAGCCTTCCGTGGCACTGCGCAACATGGATGCCATCGGCTACGTCAGCGCCGTAGCCACACCGGAAATCATGGAGGCCAAGACCGATACCACGCTCGACGTGCACTCCGACCTCAGCTACTTCTTCGGCCCCCTGCCCGGAGCCGACAGCCTGCAGATAGACCCGGTACAATATCCTGACCGCCGAGTAGTGGAACGCTGCGCCATGATACGCGACTTCGGCGACCGCACGGAACTAGTGCTCGAGATGTGGAGCCGCGTGAAAGGTGACAATCTCAACACAGGCATCGTGCTGCTCATCTTCGCCGTTTTCGGTCTGCTCTTCATCTGGCTGGTATATGCCAAGATACGAAAGTACAAGCAGAAACGCCGCCACCGTCTCCGCAGAAAGCGGAAAAGGGGATGAGCAACACATTGTTTACCTAAAAACCCGTCAACGTGCAAGGAACAAAGAATCTGACACAAGGCCCCATCAACCGCCAGCTTTTCACGCTGGCAATGCCCATCATGGCCACCTCGTTCATCCAGATGGCCTACAGCCTGACGGACATGGCATGGGTAGGGCGTCTGGGCAGTGAGTCCATGGCTGCAGTAGGTGCGGTAGGCATACTGACGTGGATGTCCGGCTCCATCGCCTTGCTCAATAAAGTGGGCGCCGAAGTCAGCGTAGGCCAGTCCATCGGTGCACGCAGCGAAGAGGACGCACGCAGCTTTGCCTCGCACAACATTACGATTGCCCTGCTCATCTCCGTCTGCTGGGGAGGCCTGCTCTTTCTTTTCGCCCGCCCCATCCTGAACATCTTCGAGCTGAAACAGCATATCACGGACGCCGCCGTGACTTATCTGCGCATCGTGTCGACGGGACTGCCTTTCATCTTTCTCTCCGCTGCCTTTACGGGCATCTACAACGCGGCAGGACGAAGCAAGATTCCGTTCTACATCAGCGGGACGGGACTGATAATGAACATCGTCCTCGACCCTCTGTTCATCTTCGGCTTCGGTTGGGGAACAGTGGGCGCGGCACTTGCCACATGGCTTTCCGAAGCTACAGTATTCGGCATCTTCGTCTACAAACTCCGGGGGAAAAGCGCCGTGCTCGGAGGTTTCTCCTTTATCGTTCCGCTGAAAAAGAAGTACACCCGGCGCATCTTCAAGCTCGGGCTGCCCGTGGCTACGCTGAACACGCTATTTGCCTTCGTCAATATGTTCCTCTCGCGCACCGCCTCGGAGCAGGGAGGACACATCGGACTGATGGCATTCACCACCGGTGGACAAATCGAGGCCATCACCTGGAATACTTCGCAAGGATTCTCCACGGGGCTGAGCACGTTCATCGCCCAGAACTATGCCGCGGGGCAGAAGTCGCGCGTGAAGCAAGCATGGCGCACCACCATGTGGATGACGGGCGTATTCGGAAGCCTCTGCTCACTACTGTTCATCTTCTTCGGCAGCGAGGTGTTCTCTATCTTCGTACCCGAGGCCGAAGCCTACCGTGTGGGTGGAGATTTCCTCCGCATCGACGGCTATTCGCAAATGTTCATGATGATGGAAATTACCATGCAGGGCGTGTTCTACGGACTGGGACGGACAGTGCCGCCTGCCATTGTCAGCATCGGATGCAATTACATGCGTATTCCGGTGGCGTTATTGCTGGTGCACATGGGTATGGGAGTGGATGCCATCTGGTGGGCAGTAAGTGGAACGACCGTTGCCAAAGGTCTTATACTGACAGCCTGGTTCGTCCTCATCAAAAGGAAAATTCTCTAAAAAAGGACAGAACTGGCGAACTTTAGAAAGAAGAATATGGTTATTATATACATAAATTTGCAACATTAAAGATAAAGTCAACTTTTAAAGAAAAAGAGTTATGAAGAAGATGAAATTTACAGTATTACTTTTGTGCGGCGCATTGCTGCTGGGCAGTTGCGGCACAATGAACAACAAGGCCAAAGGTGGAATAATCGGCGGTGGCTCCGGTGCAGCAGCAGGTGCCATTATCGGCGGACTGATAGGTAAAGGCAAGGGGGCAGCCATTGGAGCTGCGGTAGGTGCTGCAGTAGGTACGGGTGCCGGCGTTGCCATCGGACACAAGATGGACAAGAAGGCTGCCGAAGCTGCCAAGATTGAAGGCGCCCAAGTGGAGCAGGTAACGGATGCCAACGGCTTGCCGGCTGTCAAAGTATCCTTTGCGGCAGGTATTCTTTTCGGCTTCAACTCCGCAGCACTGAGCAACGAGGCAAAGGCTTCCCTGCGCGAACTCGCACAGATTCTGAAGGAAGACCCGACAACCGATATCGCCATCATCGGCCATACCGACAAAGTGGGTACTTACGAAGCCAACATGAAAGTTTCCAAGAACCGCGCCTATGCCGTAGAGAACTATTTGCAGGATTGCGGCGTATCTCCTGCCCAGTTCAAGAAAGTGGAAGGCGTGGGATACAACGAATACGACGAAAGTCTGTCTGCCGACCAGAACCGACGCGTAGAGGTATATATGTATGCCAGCGAACAGATGATTAAGAATGCGGAGGCGAATAATTAATGTGCTAATGTGATTAATGTGCCAATGTGCTAATTGGCATATTGACACATTAATCACATTGGCATATTAGCACATTGGCATATTAGCACTCTCTCCATGAAACTCCCGAAGCCTTTGCGGTTCCTCCGCAACATGATATTATTCTTCTTTATTTCCACTATCCTGACGGTAGTGGTTTATCGTTTTGTACCCGTCTACATCACACCACTGATGGTTATCCGCAGCGTGCAGCAGGTCTTCAAGGGTGAAAGTCCGCGCTGGCACCACACATGGGTATCTCCCGACAAGATATCTCCTCATCTGCCGATGGCCGTCATTGCTTCGGAAGACAACCGGTTTGCCACACACAACGGGTTCGATTTCATCGAGATACAGAAAGCGATAAAGGAGAACGAAACAAGAAAACGGAAACGGGGCGCAAGCACCATCAGCCAGCAGACGGCAAAGAATGTATTCCTATGGCCCCAATCTTCCTGGGTACGCAAGGGGCTGGAGGTCTACTTCACCGTACTGATAGAATTCTTCTGGTCCAAAGAACGTATCATGGAGGTCTATCTTAACTCCATCGAAATGGGGAAAGGCATCTATGGTGCACAAGCCGCCGCCCAATACAAATTCAAGACCACCGCAGCCAAGCTCTCTGCCGGACAGTGCGCACTAATAGCGGCAACATTGCCCAACCCCATACGCTTCGACTCAGCACACCCCTCCCCTTACATAAAGAAAAGGCAAGGACAGATTCTACGATTGATGAAACTGGTACCCAAATTCCAGCTAAATGAGAAGCGGACAAAAGAATAAGAAGAGGATGTATCAAAACAGTTAATAGCACACAGATGACACATCCTCCTTTAATTTTTAATTCTTAATTTTTAATTAATACGCGTGTCCTCCCTCTTCCATCTCCTTCGCATCAATCTTGCGATTGTCGATACTGCGCCAAGCGTAGAAGATGTAGGCAAGAACGAAAGGAACAAGGATAGAGACATAAGCCATAACCTTCAGTGTGAACTGGCTCGAGCAACTGTTTGCCAACGTGAGTGAGCTTTGCAGGTCGTGGGTAGAAGGATAATAGGCCGTATTGTTATAGCCTGCCACAAGCAGCAGTGCCAATACCGTAAGCACCGTCCCTGCACCGGCAAACCAGATACCCTTGTCGAATGCCGGCTTCCACAGCGTGCGGATAATGCCCCAGAGCACAGCCACCACACCAACCAGGAATACAAGCAGCACTACCGGCATCTGCAGGAAGTTCGTCAGATACTTGTAAGGTTCCATGAACACCTCTCCCGTTTCCGGGCGTACAGCATAGCCGTCGGCAAGCAGCGTGCGGATGACGAAGGCCAGGAAGAATACCAGGAACAACGCCGTATTTCCCCAAAGTGCCCGGCGGCAGCGTTTCACCAAATCATCCTCATTGATATTATTAATAAAATAAAGCGCTCCCAAGATACGTGCCAGGAAGAACACAGCCAGCCCCAGCACCACATTCCACGGATTAAGCAACGCATCCAACCCATGCCAGCCGTTAGCCCATTGACTGATAACCGGCATTGCCGCATCTGCGATATTCCCTTTATTGATATAGAAGTTAGACCCCGTGAAGAACGTGGCCACTGCCCCACCCAGCAATACCGGACCTACCACTCCGTTTATCACCAGGAACGTGCGATACGTTGTCTTGCCCAGCAGATTTCCCGCCTTGGACTGAAACTCGTAGCTGACAGCCTGCAACACAAAGCTGAACAGAATAATCATCCACAGCCAATAGGCTCCTCCGAAACTCGTACTATAGAACAACGGAAACGAAGCAAAGAACGCGCCTCCAAACGTGACGAGCGTTGTAAACGTAAACTCCCATTTCCGTCCCGTAGAATTAATCATCATCTTCTTTTGCTCCTCCGTCTTCCCCAGACAGAACAGAAGCGAATTACCTCCCTGCACAAACAGCAGGAATACCAGCAGTGCTCCCAGCAAGGAGACTACGAACCACCAATAGTGTTGAAGAAAAATATAGGTATTCATTGTGAATTATGAATTATAAGTTATGAGTTATGTTATGAATTATGCGTTTCTGTTTCCGGGCCTTTGCGAATGGCCTTCAGCATAATTCCCACCTCGGCAATCAGCATGACAGTGAAAAGTACCAGAAAGATAAAGAACGTGGTCTGCACGGAACCGACATCCAACTTGGAAATGGCGGCACTTGTGGGCAGCATGTCTTGGATGGCCCACGGCTGGCGACCACATTCGGCAACCACCCATCCGGCTTGTCCGGCCAGATAGCCCAGCGGAATGGTGAGCATGGCCACCCAATGCATCCACGGCATCCGCGACAAGTCTTTCTTATAGGCCAGGAACAGCACCACGATAAAGAAGAGGATGAAATATCCACCCAACATCACCATCACACGGAACATGTAGAACGTAAGAGGCACATTCGGCACCAATTCGTTCACATCCTTGATATAACCGTAACCGAAATAGGCTACATTATCTTTCAACACTTTGGCAGCCACCTCCGCATCCGCCTCATTGCCCGCAGCCTTGGCTGCACGATAGGCGGCAAACGCACTGATGGCCGTTTTCCCTTTTTCTATTTTCTCTTCTGCCGAAAGCGCCACAGTACCGTCCTTCAACGGGTATCCGCCTTTCAGCAGGTCATTGATGCCGGGAACAAAGGCATCCGTCTTCCGTTCGGCAAGCAACGACAACATCTTAGGGATTTCCACACGGAAAAGGAATGGGTCTACTCCGTCTTGCGGCGTCTGCTTGGCAGGATTCAGCAGCCCGAACGCTACCAATCCGGCACCTTGCCGCCCTTCATAATAACCTTCCATAGCAGCCAACTTCATCGGCTGCTTTTGCGCCACTTGATAGCCGGAGCCATCGCCCGTCCAGGCAGACAGCACGGCGGCACACAGACCTACCCATGCGGCAATCTTTACACTTGCCAGCGCAAATTTCTTCTCGCGCTTCTTCCACAGATACCAGCAGCTTACGCCTACTACAAACACGGCAGCCAGCACCCAGCCGGACAGCACGCTATGGAAGAACTTATTGACAGCCATCGGCGAAGTTGCCACAGCCCAGAAGTCCACCATCTCGTTGCGTGCCGTATCGGGATTGAACTCCATACCTACGGGATTCTGCATCCACGCATTGGCAACCAGAATCCACCAGGCAGAAATCGTGGCGCCCAGCCCCGTGAGCCAAGTAGATGCCAGGTGGAAACGCTTGCTCACCTTATCCCAGCCGAAGAACATGACGGCGATAAACGTTGCTTCCATAAAGAAAGCCAAAATACCCTCGATGGCAAGCGGCGCACCGAAGATGTCGCCCACAAACCAACTGTAATTACTCCAATTCGTACCGAATTCAAATTCCAGAATAATACCGGTTGCTACACCAATAGCAAAGTTGATACCGAAAATCTTCATCCAGAATTTGGCAGTACGTTTCCAAAATTCGTCACCCGTACGGTAGTACGCTGTCTCCATGATGCCCATAATTACCGCCAGTCCAAGTGTCAGCGGCACAAAAATCCAGTGATAGATGGCGGTCAAGGCAAATTGGGCTCTCGACCAGTCAATCAGGGAAGTGTCAATGTGTCCAAGCATAAGAATCAAGTTATGAGTTATAAGTTATGAGTTATTAAGTTTTTAAGTTATCGGGTAAGAACAGAGAGACACGGAGAATTTATAAGGGCAAGGAAATAAACTCTGTGTCTCCGTGTTTAGTCGCCCAGACTCCGATGGATAAGCTCATTACTGACATAGCCTTCCTTGTCATCGCCCACCACGGGGGTATTCAGAAACCGTGGGAAGAAGAAAAGGCGGAGAATGAAAAACATGATGAACAACTTCACAAGAATAATAAGCCACAAAGTACGCCCTAACGTCATACTTCGAAAACCTTCCAAATAAAAACGCCAAATGTTTACCGCAGTCTGTTTCATGCCGATAAAATTATAATGATTACAAATATAAAATACTTTTATATAAAGAACAAATAAAAAGGTGAAAAGTTGAACAGAAAAAAGACTTCTCCCATTCATCGGTACAAAAAAGATTTTAGGCGAGGAAAATTCACTCTACGTCTATCACTTTTGCAATCCTTTCTCCACCCTACTACATTTGCAAATGTAAAACCATAGAATAACGAAGATATGACGAACGTAAAAAGATTGACAGTGATAGCGCTATGTATGGCAAGCTGCATGGGAGTGGCCGCCCAAAACGGCACTTCCACGCAGATACCCGGCAGTTCCGAGCAGCCAGCCGACAGCCTGCCCGCCCAATGGGACTTGCAAGCGTGCATCGACTATGCCTTGCAGCAAAACATCACCATCCGCAAGAACCGCCTCAGTGCGGAAAGTGCCCAGGTAGATGTAAAGACCGCCCGAGCCGCTCTCTTCCCCAGCCTTTCGGCCAGTGTGAGCCAGCGTGTCGTGAATCGCCCGAAGAGCGAGACAAACACCATCATCGACGGCGACAACATCACCAGCAGCCAGAGCAAGACTTCCTATAACGGCAGCTACGGCATTGATGCCAACTGGACCCTCTACAACGGCGGGAAACGCCTCAACACCATCAAACAACAGCAACTGAACAACCGCATTGCCGAACTTAGCGTAGCACAGAGCGAGAACAGCATCGAAGAAAGTATCGCACAAACCTACGTACAGATACTCTACGCCGCCGAAGCCGTGAAAGTGAACGAATCGACCCTGGAAGTGAGCCAGGCCGAATGCGAACGCGCCCGCCAACTTCTCGAAGCAGGAAGCATAGCCAAAAGCGACCTGGCACAACTGGAAGCGCAAGTGAGTACCGACAAGTACCAGCTGGTGACAGCACAAGCCACCCTGCAAGACTACAAACTACAACTGAAACAACTCCTGGAACTGGACGGCGAATCCGAGATGAACCTCTACATCCCCACACTCGGCACGGAAAACGTACTGGCACCCCTGCCCACCAAAACGGACGTTTACCGTTCTGCCCTCGTGCTCCGTCCGGAAATAGAAGCCGGCAAACTGAATATACAGGCATCCGACCTCGACATCAAAATTGCCCGCGCTGGCTATCTGCCTACGCTGAGCCTCAGCGCCGGCATCGGAACCAGCCATGCCAACGGCAATGACTTCACCTTCAGCGAGCAAGTCAAACAGAACTGGAACAACTCGCTGGGCTTCACCGTAAGCGTGCCCATCTTCAGCAACCGGCAGACCAAGAGTGCCGTAGAGAAAGCCAAGATTCAGAAACAGACCAGCGAACTGGACCTGCTGGACGACCAAAAAACGCTGTACAAGACCATCGAAACCCTCTGGCTCGATGCCAACAGCGCCCAGCAGCGCTACGCCGCCGCCACAGAGAAACTGAAAAGTACGCAGACCAGCTATGAACTGATTCAAGAGCAGTTCAACCTGGGCATGAAGAATACCGTAGAACTGCTGACTGAGAAAAGCAATCTGCTCAGCGCACAGCAGGAGACACTGCAAGCCAAATACATGGCCATACTGAATATGCAGCTACTGAAGTTTTATCAAGGAGAAAAAATCGAATTATAATACCTTATATATATGAACAAAAAAAGAATCATCCTCATTGCCGTAGCTGCCGTAATCATAGTGGGCGGCGGCGTATGGCTCCTCGGTGGTGCCAAGGCCAAGCACAAGGTGACCTACGCCACAGCAACCATCCATAAAGGCGAGATTTCCGAATCCGTAACCGCCACGGGGACCATCGAACCGGTGACGGAAGTGGAAGTGGGTACCCAGGTGAGCGGTATCATCGACAAGATTCATGTAGACTACAATTCCGTAGTAACCAAAGGCCAACTCATTGCCGAGATGGACCGCGTGACACTGCAAAGCGAACTCGCTTCGCAACGCGCCGCCTACAACGGTGCAAAGGCCGAATACGAGTACCAGAAAAAACTCTACGAGCGCAACAAGACGCTGAACGAAAAGCAGCTCATCGCCGCCACGGACTATGAGCAGTCCGTCTATAACTACGAGAAGGCCAAGAGCAACTACGAAAGCAGCCAGGCATCACTGGCAAAGGCTGAACGCAACCTCTCCTACGCCACCATCACCTCTCCCATCGACGGTGTGGTCATCAGCCGCGACGTGGAAGCAGGACAGACCGTGGCTTCCGGCTTCGAGACACCGACACTGTTCACCATCGCTGCCGACCTGACGCAGATGCAGGTTGTGGCCGACGTGGACGAAGCGGACATAGGCGGTGTGGAAGAGGGACAGCGCGCCACGTTTACCGTAGATGCCTACCCGAATGACGTGTTCGAAGGAGTGGTCACACAAATTCGTCTGGGAGATGCCAGCTCAAGCAGCACGTCGAGCACCAGCACCAGCACGGTTGTGACCTACGAAGTAGTCATCTCCGCCCACAACCCGGACCTGAAACTGAAACCACGCCTGACAGCTAACGTCACCATCTTCACCCTCGACCGCAAAGACGTGCTGTGCGCTCCTGCCCGTGCCCTGCGCTTCAACCCCGAAAAACCGCTTATCGGCGACAATGATATCGTGAAGGATTGCGAAGGGGAACATAAACTCTGGACCCGCGAAGGCAACACCTTTACCGCCCATCCTGTGAAGATAGGTATCTCCAACGGAGTCAACACGGAAATTATCAGCGGCATTAACGAAGGTACCGTAGTGGTGACCGAAGCCACCATCGGCAGCATGCCCGGCAGCGGCGCTCCGGACATGAGCCAGGAAGCTCCCGGAGGTGAGAAGAGTCCGTTCATGCCTGGCCCTCCGGGAAGTAAGAAGAAGAGCGGAAAATAATACAAAAAAAGAATTATGAATAAAGCAGTCATTGAACTTCAAAATATCAAACGCAACTTCCAGGTGGGGGACGAAACCGTGCATGCCCTGCGCGGCGTCTCGTTCACCATCCGTGAAGGCGAGTTTGTCACCATCATGGGTACATCGGGCTCCGGAAAGTCTACTTTGCTGAATACCCTCGGCTGCCTGGACACGCCCACCAGCGGCGAATACCTGCTGGACGGTATCTCCGTACGCACCATGAGCAAGCCTCAACGCGCCGTACTACGCAACCGTAAAATCGGCTTCGTATTCCAGAGTTACAACCTGCTGCCCAAAACCACTGCCGTGGAAAATGTGGAGCTACCGCTGATGTATAACTCCTCCGTCTCGGCTTCCGAAAGGCGGAGACGTGCCATCGAAGCCCTGCAAGCCGTGGGGCTGGGCGACCGACTGGAACATAAGTCCAATCAGATGTCCGGCGGTCAGATGCAACGCGTAGCCATCGCCCGCGCCTTGGTGAACAATCCCGCCGTTATCCTGGCAGACGAAGCTACGGGTAACCTGGACACCCGTACTTCTTTCGAGATTCTGGTACTGTTCCAAAAGCTGCATGCCGAAGGACGCACCATCATCTTCGTCACCCACAACCCCGAAATAGCCCAGTACAGCAGCCGCAACATCGTGCTGCGCGACGGACAAATCAAGGACGATACCATCAACACCCAAATCCAGAATGCAGCCGAAGCCCTGGCAGCATTGCCTAAGCAGGAGGAGGAATGAGGGATAAGGGATTAAGGATTAGGGATTAATTTTAAACTTTCCATTAAAACGATATGAACGGAACAAACCTTTTCAAAATAGCCTTGCGAGCCTTGAACAACAACAAGCTGCGCGCATTCCTCACCATGCTGGGCATCATCATCGGCGTGGCGTCCGTCATCACGATGCTTGCCATCGGACAAGGTTCGAAGAAAAGCATCCAGGCGCAAATCTCCGAGATGGGCTCCAACATGATTATGATTCACCCCGGTGCCGACATGCGCGGCGGTGTCCGCCAAGACCCCAGCGCCATGCAGACCTTGAAGCTGACCGACTACGAAGCCCTGCGCAACGAAACCAACTTCCTGGCTGCCGTCAGCCCCAATGTCTCCTCCAGCGGGCAGCTCATCGCGGGCAACAACAACTACCCCTCCTCCGTGAGCGGCGTGGGCACGGACTATCTCGAAATCCGGCAGCTCAGCGTGGAGAACGGCGAGATGTTTACCGAAGCCGACATACAGACCTCTGCCAAGGTGTGCGTCATCGGAAAGACCATCCAAGACAACCTCTTTCCCGGAGGAGAGGACCCCGTGGGACGTATCATCCGCTTCAACCAAGTGCCCTTCCGCGTGGTGGGCGTGCTGAAGTCCAAAGGCTACAACTCCATGGGCATGGACCAAGACGACGTAGTGCTTGCCCCTTACAGCACCGTGATGAAACGCCTGCTGGCACAGACCTACCTTAGCGGCATCTTCGCCTCCGCCCTCACCGAGGACATGACGGACAATGCCACCGACGAAATCACCGAGATACTGCGCCGCAACCACAAGCTGAAGGAGAATGACGACGACGACTTCACCATTCGCAGCCAGCAGGAACTCAGCACCATGCTGAATTCCACCACCGACCTGATGACCACGCTGCTTGCCTGCATAGCCGGCATTTCGCTCGTAGTGGGCGGCATCGGCATTATGAACATCATGTACGTATCGGTGACGGAACGCACGCGCGAAATCGGCCTGCGCATGAGTGTAGGCGCCCGCGGTGTCGACATCTTGAGCCAGTTCCTCATCGAAGCTATCCTCATCAGCATCACCGGAGGCATCATCGGCGTCATCATCGGATGCGGAGCCAGCTGGATAGTGAAGAGCGTTGCCCACTGGCCCATCTTCATCCAGCCGTGGAGTGTATTCCTCTCCTTCGCCGTATGTACCGTCACCGGAGTGTTCTTCGGTTGGTATCCCGCCAAGAAAGCTGCGGACCTCGACCCGATAGAGGCCATACGCTACGAATAACCTTTTCTCCCTTGCCGGAAGTTAGCCAAATAGTTCTTAAGTATTAGGAAAAAAGTTTCCGGCAATAGGGAAAAAAGTTATGCGAAACTAAGAATAATCTCTATCCCAAGCCTTGGGATAGACATCCGCAAGCTTGGGATACATATCCGCAACCTGGAAACGCTTATCCGCAACCTGCGAACAGAAATTTGCTTCGCAGGCGGTGGATATTAACAATATTCATCTAAAATTCCTATCTTTGTATCATGATGAAACAACAGCTCCCTAACCCACGCCGCCGCGGCATCGAAACCCTGATACACATCATTGTCTGGGGTATCGTCATCGGTTTCCCCTTTCTGATGATGACACGCAGCGGCTTCAATATCAGCCTTGCGGACTATCTGCGCCACGGTAGCAGCAGTACCCTCTCATTCTTCCTTGTATTCTACATCAACTACTGCCTCCTCATTCCCCGCTACTTGTTCGAGGGACGCATCCGGCAGTATCTCCTGCTGAACACACTGCTCATCATCTGCATTACCACCGGCGCCCACCTTTGGCAAGAATACACATTCCAAAACCATATGCGCGGCGATGATGACGGTCAGCACATGGGGCCTCCCAAATGGATATTCATCTTGCGCGACGTCTCGACCATGATTCTCACCGCCGGCCTCAGCGCTGCCATCAAGCTGAGCCGCCGCTGGGCGCAGATGGACGCCGCCCGCCGCGAAGCCGAGAAAAGCCGCACGGAATCCGAGTTGAAGAACCTGCGCAACCAGCTCAACCCGCACTTCCTGCTCAATACGCTGAACAACATCTACGCCCTCATCGCCTTCGATGCCGACAAGGCACAGACTGCCGTGCAGGAACTGAGCCGACTGCTGCGCCATGTGCTGTATGACAATCAGCAGAACTTCGTCACCCTGGACAAGGAGATGGACTTCATCCGCAACTACATCGAACTAATGCGCATCCGCCTCTCTGCCAACGTCCGTGTGGAAACAAAGATAGACGTCCGACCGGACAGCCGTACGGAAATAGCTCCGCTCATCTTTATTTCCCTCATAGAGAATGCCTTCAAGCATGGCATCTCCCCCACCGAGCCCAGCTTTATCCGTATTCACTTCAGTGAAAGCCCCGGAGAGATACATTGCGAAATAACCAACAGCTATCATCCCAAAAGCGTGGCAGATAAAAGCGGAAGCGGCATCGGCCTAGAACAGGTGCGCAAGCGTCTGGAACTGACCTATCCCGGCCATTACGACTGGCAGCAAGGAGTGAGTGAGGACATGAAAGAGTATAAATCTATTTTAATTATAAAGATATGAATCTGAAGTGCGCCATTGTAGACGACGAACCCCTCGCCCTGGGGTTACTGGAAAGCTACGTCAACAAGACCCCGTTTCTGGAGTTGGTCGGTAAATATTCCAGTGCCGTGCAAGCCATCAAGGAGTTGCCCGAGAAGCACATCGACCTGCTTTTCCTCGACATCCAGATGCCCGAACTGAACGGACTGGAATTTTCGAAGATGGTCGATTCCGGCACCCGCATTGTCTTCACCACCGCCTTCGACCAGTATGCCATAGACGGCTACAAAGTCAATGCGCTGGACTACCTGCTGAAACCCATCTCCTACGTCGACTTTCTGCAGGCTGCCAACAAGGCTGTGCAATGGTTTGAATTGCTGCAACAGCCCAAGGAAGAGATTCAGAGCATCTTCGTAAAAAGCGAGTATAAGCTGGTGCAAATCGAATTGAGTAAAATTCTGTACATAGAGGGGCTGAAAGACTATCTCAAAATCTACGAGGAGGATTCTCCCAAGCCTATCCTGTCTCTCATGAGCATGAAGGCAATGGAGGAACTTCTGCCTGCCTCGCGTTTCATGCGCGTCCACCGTTCCTACATTGTTCAGAAGAATAAAATACGTATTATAGACCGTGGTCGCATCGTGTTCGGAAAGAACTACATCCCGATAAGCGACAGCTATAAACTGGCTTTTCAAGAATTTTTAGACCAAAGAAGCTAAAAAAATCGACCAATCCGTCGATAAAATCGGAAAAACCGTCGATTTATTATAGAATCCTTTTGCATATTAAAATATGTTTTTTTATCTTTGCACCGAACAGATAGGAGTTGTGAAACTCCCCCAATAGAATAGTTTAGTTAAGTCTAGTTTAGTTTTTGTGTGAAGCACTTCCTCCGTAAGCGAACGTTGGAAGTGCTTTTTACATATCAACACTATTTAATCCACAAGCAGAAAAATTATCAAAGCAAATTTAAAAAACTATATATAACTACATATCAAACACCAACATAACATTCATTTTCTTATCTTTAATACAGAAACAAGTGGGCACGCATGTTTTATGATTTTACTAATCACATCTGTATAATGTTAGTTTCGCGACAACCATTATACGGTAATAATCTTGTAAATTATGGAAATCAAGAAAACATCCAAAGCAAGCCTGGAAAACAAGAAGTCAAGTTGGCTACTTGTAGGTTATGTAATTGTGCTGGTCTTCATGTTCGTTGCATTTGAATGGTCGAAGCGTGATGTTAGGATTGACATGAGCGGTGCTATTACCGAGAACGTATTTGAGCAGGAAATTGAAATTCCTATCACGGAGCAACCCGAATTAGTAGCTCCGCCACCCCCTCAAGCTCCTGCAATTGCCGAGGTATTGACAATTGTGGATGATAATGACAATGTGAAAGAAACAGCCATTGCCTCTTCCGAAGAAATCGGTGAAGCTGTAATCATCAAACCCATATCTCCAACCGTAGATGAAGAGATTCCGGTAGAGGATGAGATTTTTGAAGTTGTAGAGAAGAATCCCGAGTTTTCTTATAATGGCATGAGTCTGATGCAATATCTGGGTAAGAGTATAAAATACCCGACTATTGCACAAGAGACCGGAACCCAGGGGCGCGTAATAGTACAATTCGTTGTCAACAAAGACGGCAGCATCGTAGATGTAAAAGTAGTAAGAGGCGTAGATCCCTATCTGGACAAAGAAGCTATCCGTGTGATTTCCACCATGCCCAAATGGAAACCCGGTGAGCAACGAGGCAAACCGGTCCGTTGTAAATTCACAGTTCCCGTAATGTTTAAATTACAATAGCAGACATGCCAGTGTCCACTTTCCACTTGTCTTCATAAGGTAATCTCCAATATCCGAGGGTGTGTCGAAACTGGTATTCACCACAGATTACACAGATTTGCACAGATAAGTATCTTTGACTATCAGTAGATTAAGCTCATTCTGTGTTAATCCGTGTAATCTGTGGTGAATTTTGACACACCCCCATTTTTTTAAGTATCAACACAGCCATTTCCTTCTTCCATATTTTTCTTTCCGCAGAAAAACAAAAACATTCAGCCCTCTCAGACTGTTACATAGAAAAACAATATATCACTCCTGATAAAACCACACGATAATGAAATCACAACTCTTTGACATCAGAAGAGAATATAAGAAAGGCAGGCTGACACCGGGTAACCTCAACGACAATCCCCTTGAGCAATTCGACCATTGGCTGAACGATGCTATCCATAGTGATGAGTACGAGCCCACCGCCATGACGGTAGCTACAGTCTCGTCAGACGGACATCCCTCTACACGCACAGTGTTGCTGAAAGGGGTGGAAAATGGCCGGTTCATCTTCTTCACCAACTACGAAAGCAGAAAAGGCCGGCAACTGACTGCAAATCCGTATATATCCTTATCTTTCGTATGGCACAAACTGGAAAGGCAAATACACATTGAAGGAAAAGCTGAAAGATGCGCTCCTGCCGATTCTGACGCCTATTTTGCAAGCAGGCCTTACAAAAGTAAAATCGGGGCGAGGATTTCACCCCAAAGTCACGTCATCGGCAGCCGTATGGAGATAATGCGCGCGTTCGTCCGCGAAGCGGCAACATGGATAGGGCAAAGTATCAAACGTCCCGACAACTGGGGAGGTTTTGCCGTCACCCCTTTCCGTTTTGAATTCTGGCAAGGACGGGAAAGCAGGCTACACGACCGTTTCCTCTATTCCCAACAAGCGGATGGCAGCTGGAAAAAGGAGAGGCTGGCTCCCTAAATACGGACAGGGAAACACTTCTCATCACAAATAAATCTTAAAAGGAGGAACAAAGCCACAGAAACGCTGTTTGAAGAGGAAACTCTAAAAACAACAGTTATGAATTACGGTATCAGTATTCTTTTCAGGGCTATACCCTTGTTGATGGCCCTTTTCTGTTTCGGCTACGGAGCCTTTGTGCTCCACGAAGGACTGGATTCGGCAAAATTTGTGGCCGGTCCGGTAGTATTTTCCTTAGGGATGATTTGCATTGCCTTGTTCGCCACAGCGGCAACAATCATTAGACAAATTATTCATACCTACAATCCGATAGCCAGATACGCACTTCCGGTTATTGGTTACCTGGCAGCCGTACTCACAGTAATCTATGGTTGGAATTATATGCACGAAGCTGCCACGGCAAGCAATTTCGTGGCAGGACACGTGATTTGCGGAGTCGGTTTCATCACAGCTTGTGTAGCTACCACAGCCACAGCCTCCACCCGCTTCACCCTCATTCCCGCCAACTCGGAACGTACCGACCAGCTACAACCTGCCGATGCATTCAATTCCTCCCAGGGATATATCCTGATAGCAGTTGCCACCCTTATGGCAGTAATGGCATGGATATGGGCCTTCTGGCTATTGTCAAAAAGCAGCGAGCACAATGCATATTATGTAGCAGGCCATGTCATGGCAGGACTTGCTTGTATCTGTTCCAGCTTGGTGGCGCTGGTTGCAACCATCGTCCGCCAGATACGCAACAACTATACAAAGTCTGAACGGAAACAATGGCCGGCCCTTGTTTTGATAATGGGCAGCATCAGCATTCTCTGGGGACTTCTGGTCTTGGCCAACAGCAATCCGGCACTCTCCTCCACAGGATATATTATGATAGGCCTGGGACTGGTATGCTACAGCATTTCCAGCAAAGTCATACTACTTGCCGCCATCTGGCGGAACACTTTCAAGCTGGCCAACCGCATCCCGCTGATTCCGGTCTTCACGGCCCTGGCTTGTCTGTTTCTCTCCGCCTTTCTGTTTGAGATGGCAAGCCTGCACAATGCCTATTTTGTCCCTGCACGCGTACTGGCAGGTTTGGGAGGCATCTGCTTTACATTATTCTCCATCGTAAGCATTCTGGAGAGCGGTACATCTAAGTAGACATTTTCCCGCCATTGGCCTGAGCATCGAGGAACAATTCCACACGCTCGGCATGGTGGGCCACATAAGCTGCCGGACCGGTATCCCCGGAATCAAGAATATCGCGGACCACATCCGCCTTATTCTTGCCGGTAATAAAGAAAATAAGATTCTTCGCAGCAAACAAAAGGCAGCCGGTCATGGCTATGCGTTTCTGCCCATTATAGGGATTGACACTCACCTCATAAGGATGAAAGGAAGAAAGCAGATATTCCTGCCCCGGAAAGATAGAGGAGGTATGCCCGTCGTCTCCAGCACCGAGCAAAACGACATCGAAGGCCGGGAAGCCACCCCAAAGCGGAACCGTGCGGCAAACCAGCGTCGAATAGTTCTTTGCTTCAATCTCCGGGCGGTTCACTCCATAAATAGGATAAACGTATTCATCAGGCATGCCTACTTCATCCAACAGCAAACGGCGCATGGTACCATAATTGCTCTCATAATCCTCTGCCGGCACACACCGTTCATCCACCCAATAAATCCGCATCCGCATCCAAGGAGTCACCTCCTTGTACTCGTTGGCCCAAATGTCAAACATCAGCGAAGGAGTACTTCCCCCACTGAATGCAAAATAAAAGGTCTTTTCCGGCTCACGCTCCATCATCGCAATCAAATGTTCAATCAACGCATGTGCCGTAGCTGTAGCCGAATGGTAAACATAACTTTTCATAACTCGCAATATTCATCTGTATTAGTCAAATTCTTACACGGATTGGTCCACTCAGCACCATGTTCGTGCATCATCGCTTCACTTTCCAAAGGTCCCCACGTACCTACGGGATACCCATATAAAGGAGCATCCGTATGCTCTTTCCAATAGCGCAACACGGGATCGAAAAAGCGCCATGAAGCCTCTACCGCGTCGCTGCGGGTAAAGAGTGTAGGGTCACCTTGTATGCAGTCCTCTATCAGACGGGCATAGGCATCGCCGGTAGGCAGCCCGCCCAACTGGTCATAACTGAAGTCCATCATCACCTGCTTCACGTCAAATCCCGGTCCGGGAGTCTTCATGCCGAATTTCAGCACAATGCCTTCATTGGGCTGCAGGCGGAGAATCAGCTTATTCGCACGGGGACAATGTCCACCCTCGCAACGAAACATCTGATGGGGCGTCTCACGGAAATGTACAACAATCTCAGTCACCTTTGTCGGCATTTGTTTGCCGGTACGGATATAGAAAGGAACACCCTTCCACCGCCAGTTGTTAATACCGATTTTCATGGCAATATACGTTTCGGTACGCGAATCAGGTGCCACGTTCTTCTCTTCCCTATACCCGGCTTTCGAGCCCAAAGCCGTATATTGTCCGCGGACAATGTGTTCCTCCAAATCCTCCTCTGTCAAGGGGGCCAATGACTCATAGACCTTCACCACCTCGTTGCGGAAATTATCGGCATTGAAAACGGCAGGCGGTTCCAATGCAGTGAGCGCCACAAGCTGTATGAGGTGGTTTTGTACCATATCGCGCAGGGCTCCGGCACCTTCATAGAATCCGCCACGTCCTTCGATACCCAGATTCTCTACGGCTGTAATCTCCACATAGTCTATATAATTACGGTTCCATAGCGGTTCGAAGATTCCGTTGGCAAAACGGAAGGCGAGAATGTTCTGCGCCGTTTCCTTACCCAGAAAATGGTCGATGCGGTAAATCTGATGCTCCTTGAAAACGGAAGCATAAATGCTATTCAGCTTTCTGGCTGACTCCAAATCGTAACCGAACGGCTTTTCAACGATGATACGCGTATCAGGACGGTTCAGACCGGCCGCCTTCAAGTGCAAGGGAATGACACCGTACAAGGAAGGTGGAGTAGCCAGATAGAACAGCAGGTTGTCCGGTTTCTTCTCACCGGTAAACTCTTGTAAACGTCCGTCCAGCAGGTGATAGCCTTCAACCTCGGCGGGATCCAATGTCTGGTAATGCAGATGGCTGCAAAAATCCCTCATTTTATCTTCCACCTGCTCTTTGGAAGCTACGAACTTACTCAATTCACTCATTATATATTCTTGGTAACGGGCATCCGTATACTCGGTGCGTCCTATCCCCAGAATGGAGAATCCTTCCGGTAACCGCCCGCCACTATATAAAGTATAGAGCGCCGGCATCAGTTTGCGCTTCGTCAAGTCACCCGAAGCGCCGAATATAACAATCACTAATTTATTCATCATCTTCTCCCCCTTTCTCACACATTGTACGTACCCGATTTCGTATCTCCTCCGTGTCCCGTCCAATTTTCATGGAAAAACTGTCCACGCAACTCGTCTGTCCTTTCAAAGGTATGCGCACCAAAATAGTCACGTTGCGCCTGAATCATATTGGCAGGCAACTTGGCAGACACCAGCGAATAGAAATAATTCAAGGCGGACGAGAATGCAGGCACCGGAAGTTCCTCTTTCATGGATTGTGCCACCAGATGTTTCCAGCCGGAAAGCAACAGCTGCATTTCATTTTTGAAATAAGGAGCCAACAGCAGATGTTTGGGCTTGTCTTTTGCCTCGAAAGCCGTAGCTATGTCGTTCAGGAAAATACTACGGATGATGCAGCCGCCCCGCCACATGCGTGCGATGGATGCCAAATCGAGGTTCCAGGCAAAAGCGTCGGATGCACGCTGCAACACGGCGAATCCCTGAGCATATGACACTAATTTGGAAGCATAGAGTGCGGAATAGATATCCTTCACCATCTCCGACTTGTTGTACACCGCCTGCGAGCGTCGGCATACAAATTGCTTGGAAGCCGTTTCACGCAAGCCCTTCTGTGCCGACAAACTACGTTCGAACACAGCCGTAGCAATCAGCCCCAACGGCATGCCCAGCTCCATCGCATTGATAACGGACCACTTGCCCGTACCTTTCTGTCCGGCGGTATCCAATATCTTATCTATCAGGTAACCTCCTGATTTGTCCTTATGACGCAGTATGTTGGCGGTAATTTCAATGAGATAGCTACGCAACTTACCCTCATTCCAATCAGCAAAGATTTCCGCCATCTGTCCATTGTCCAGACCAAGCAGATTCTTCATCACCCAATAAGCTTCGGCAATAAGCTGCATATCTCCATATTCGATACCGTTATGTATCATCTTGACGAAATGACCGGAACCGGCAGGACCAATCCACTGGCAGCACGGGGTACCGTCAGATGCTTTTGCCGCAATACTCTGCAGGATAGGCTTCACCTCAGGCCAGGCACTTTCAGATCCTCCGGGCATGATAGACGCGCCGTTCAGCGCTCCTTCCTCTCCACCGGAAACTCCAGCTCCCACAAAACGGAAGCCTTTCTTTTCGGCCAATGCCACACGCCGGTTGGTGTCCTCATAATTGGAATTACCACCGTCAATCAGGATATCCCCTTCGGACAAATGGGGAAACAGCTGTTCCATCAGTTCATCCACCGCACTGCCGGCACGAACCATCATCATTATTTTGCGGGGTATGGCAATGGAAGTTACAAATTCGGCTATATCTGTATAGCCTTCAATTTTTTTCCCTTTGGCGCGGCCGTTCACAAAACGCTCCACCACCCCTTCTTCCACTCCCGGAACCGTACGATTATATACCGAAACATTCCATCCCTTATCTGCCATATTGAGGGCCAAATTCTCGCCCATAACTGCCAGACCGATAAGTCCAATGTCTGTTTTATTTAAATTCTTCATATTCATGTAAATTTTGTCTTTATATGGAAACAAAATGCTAACAGCATTTGTTCGTATGAATTACGAAAATAAAATAGTACTTTTGTCAGCGAAAGCCTATTTTTCAACCAGACAGAAAACCAATGCTCATGAAGAACTTCCACATCGGACTATTGCCACGCATCATCATTGCCATTATCTTAGGTATACTTTTCGGAAATTTCCTACCGGCTTCGCTGGTACGGCTGTTCGTAACATTCAATGCCATTTTCAGTGAATTCCTGAACTTCTCCATCCCCCTCATCATTGTGGGACTGGTCACGATTGCCATTGCCGACATCGGCAAAGGAGCCGGACGGATGCTGGTCGTCACGGCGCTCATTGCTTACGGAGCTACCTTATTCTCCGGCTTTCTCTCCTATTTCACCGGTATGGCGGTATTTCCTTCCCTCATAGAAACCGGGGTGCCGTTAGAAGAAGTCAGTGAGTCTCAAGGCATTCTTCCCTATTTTTCCGTGGGTATCCCGCCCTTGATGAATGTTATGACCGCACTCGTACTTGCCTTCACACTGGGGCTGGGCCTGGCTCATCTGAAAAGTGAGGTACTGAAAAATGCGGCACGCGATTTTCAAGAGATTGTCATCCGCATGATCAGTGCAGTGATATTGCCGCTGCTTCCCATCTATATTTTCGGCATTTTCCTCAACATGACGCACAGTGGACAAGTATTCGGCATCCTGATGGTCTTTATTAAGATTATCGGTGTAATCTTCCTGCTTCACATCTTTCTCCTGGTATTCCAATACAGCATTGCGGCACTGTTTGTCCGCAAGAACCCTCTCAAACTACTGGGACGAATGATGCCTGCCTACTTCACGGCTCTAGGCACTCAATCCAGTGCCGCCACTATCCCTGTAACATTGGAGCAAAGTCGGAAGAACGGCGTCTCTGCCGATATTGCCGGATTCGTCATCCCACTTTGCGCCACCATCCATCTGTCGGGCAGCACATTGAAGATTGTGGCATGCGCCCTGGCACTGATGATAATGCAAGGCATGCCCCATGATTTCCCTCTATTTGCAGGATTTATCTTCATGCTGGGCATCACTATGGTAGCCGCTCCCGGGGTACCGGGAGGCGCCATCATGGCATCACTGGGCATCCTGCAATCCATGCTGGGCTTCGACGAGTCGGCACAAGCGCTGATGATTGCACTATACATAGCGATGGACAGCTTCGGTACTGCCTGCAATGTGACGGGCGACGGGGCAATCGCACTGATTATCGACAAAGTGATGGGAAAGAAATAGTTTATATTTTGCCATCTCGTGGAAAATAACGAATATTGCAGTCCGAAAAGACATAATAACAAGAAGCATACATTATGAAGAAAGCCCTTATCTCCGGCATTACCGGGCAGGACGGCTCGTTCCTTGCCGAATTCCTCCTGCAGAAAGGATATGAAGTGCACGGTATCCTGCGTCGCTCTTCCTCTTTCAACACCGGCCGCATCGAACACCTCTACTTCGATGAGTGGGTACGCGACATGAAACAGAAACGTACCATTAATCTGCACTATGGAGACATGACAGACTCCAGCTCTCTCATCCGTATCATCCAGAGTGTGCAGCCGGACGAAATATATAACCTTGCCGCCCAAAGCCATGTCAAAGTATCCTTCGACGTGCCCGAATATACCGCCGAAACCGATGCCGTAGGCACCCTGCGCATGCTCGAAGCCGTACGCATTCTCGGTATGGAAAAGAAGACACGCATCTACCAGGCCTCCACTTCCGAGCTCTTCGGAAAAGTGCAGGAAGTGCCGCAAAGCGAAACGACCCCGTTCTATCCCCGCAGCCCCTATGGCGTAGCCAAACAGTATGGCTTTTGGATTACAAAGAACTACCGCGAAAGCTATGGCATGTTTGCTGTAAACGGCATACTCTTCAACCACGAGAGCGAACGCCGAGGTGAAACCTTCGTGACAAGAAAAATCACACTGGCGGCTGCCCGCATCGCCCAAGGCTTCCAGGACAAGCTGTATCTGGGCAATCTGGATGCCCGGCGCGACTGGGGATATGCCAAAGACTACATCGAGTGCATGTGGCTCATCCTGCAGCACGACACCCCCGAAGACTTCGTCATTGCCACCGGAGAAATGCATACCGTACGCGAATTTGCGACACTGGCATTCCGGGAGGTAGGCATCACTCTGTGCTGGGAAGGCCAGGGAGTGGATGAGAAGGGTATCGACACACAGACCGGAAAAGTCCTCGTGGAAGTCGACCCCAAATATTTCCGGCCTGCCGAAGTGGAACAATTGCTGGGCGACCCCACCAAAGCAAAAACACTGCTGGGATGGAATCCGAGGCAGACCAGTTTTGAAGAGTTGGTACGCATCATGGCAGAGCACGACATGAAATTTGTGAAGAAACTGTATTTAAGAAGCAAAGAGCTTTGAATGAACTATTAAACTTTCAGACAACAATGTTAGACAAAAATGCCAAAATATATGTAGCAGGCCACCGGGGACTGGTAGGTTCTGCCATCTGGAAAAATCTTGAGGAGAAAGGATACACCAATCTCATCGGCAAGACCCACACAGAACTCGATCTGCTCGACGGAGTTGCCGTACGCCGCTTCTTCGACGAGGAACAGCCCGAATATGTATTCCTTGCCGCCGCCTTTGTGGGTGGCATCATGGCCAACAGTATCTACCGTGCCGACTTCATCTACAAGAACTTGCAGATACAGCAGAACGTCATCGGCGAAAGCTTCCGCCACGGAGTGAAAAAACTTCTCTTTCTGGGCAGCACCTGCATCTATCCCCGTGATGCCGAACAGCCGATGAAAGAAGACGCACTCCTCACTTCTCCGCTGGAATACACGAACGAGCCCTATGCCATCGCCAAAATAGCCGGACTGAAAATGTGCGAAAGCTTCAATCTTCAATATGGTACGAACTACATTGCCGTGATGCCCACCAACCTTTACGGCCCCAACGACAACTTCGACCTGGAACGCAGCCACGTGCTCCCCGCCATGATACGCAAGATACACCTTGCCCACTGCCTGAAACAAGGCGACTGGAATGCCGTACGCCACGACATGAACCTGCGTCCGGTAGAAGGCATCAACGGCGACAGCAGCAAAGAGGACATTCTGAATATCCTCCGGAAATACGGCATCAGAGAAGAAGAAGTGAGATTATGGGGTACCGGCACCCCCTTGCGCGAATTCCTCTGGAGCGAGGAGATGGCAGATGCCAGCGTCTTCGTCATGGAACACGTCGACTTCAAAGATACCTTCAAGCTGGACGACAAGGAAATCCGCAACTGCCACATCAATATCGGTACGGGCAAGGAAATCACTATCCGCCAGTTGGCAGAACTGATTGTCAACACCGTAGGTTATCAAGGCCGGCTGACCTTCGACACTTCCAAACCCGACGGCACCATGCGCAAACTGACCGATCCCGGCAAGTTACATGCATTGGGATGGCATCATAAGATTGATATCGAGGAAGGTGTGCAACGCATGTACCGATGGTACTTGGGAAAGTAATTAGTGACGTCTGATTAGCCATGAATGTCATGCGGCACAAGGTGGGAGCTGTATTGTTTATATTGCTGATACTTTTATCAGGTATCAGCCCAACCGTACATGCCATGATGGTTCCCGTGACCTATTCCGTTCGCGGCAAAGTCATCGACAGACAGTCCAGACAACCCGTGGCCTACGCCAACGTTTTCGTTGCCGGCATCCCCGGGAAAGGGGCGTCCACCGATTCACTCGGCACATTCAAGATAGAGCAGGTACCTCCGGGCATCTATAGCCTTGAGGTATCCTGCATAGGATACCAGACTGTTTCCACCCCCGAATATATTGTTTCAGCCTCAACCCCGTTCATCGAGATAGAGATGGAAGAGGATGCCAATCTGCTGAACACAGTAGTGGTGGTGCCTTCCCCCTTCCGGCGAAGTATCGAAAGCCCAGTCAGCATGCGTATCATCGGCTTGCAGGAAATAGAGAAAAGTCCCGGAGCCAACCGGGATGTCTCGCGCATCGTACGCTCCTATCCCGGCGTCTCTTTCTCTCCCATCGGCTATCGCAACGACTTGATTGTTCGGGGCGGTTCTCCTTCCGAAAACCGCTTTTATATGGATGGCATCGAAATTCCCAACATCAACCACTTTGCCACTCAAGGTGCATCCGGAGGACCGGTAAGCATTGTCAATGCCGACCTGATACGTGAGATTACATTTTATACGGGTGCCTTCCCCGCCAACCGCTCCGGAGCCTTGAGTTCCGTCCTCGACTTCCGCCTCAAGGACGGAAATCCGGACAAGCAGGCGTTCAAAGCCACCATCGGCGCATCGGAAGTCTCGCTCAGCGGAGCAGGCCATCTGGGGCAGCGCACCACTTATCTGTTTTCCGCACGCCAGTCCTACCTGCAACTCTTGTTCAAAGCTTTGGGACTGCCCTTCCTGCCCAATTTCATAGACGGACAATTCAAAACAAAAACCCGTTTCAACGAGCACAGCGAGCTGACCCTGCTTGGTCTTGCAGGCATTGACAAGATGAAACTGAATACCGATGAAAAAGGAGAAGATGCCGAATATCTGCTCAGCTATCTCCCCACCATCCATCAGGAAACATTCACTCTCGGAGCCTCTTACAGACACTACAATGGAAGGCACGTGCAATCCCTCATACTGAGCCATAACTACCTGAACAACCGTAATCTGAAATACCGCAACAACGATGACTCTTCCGAAGATAACCTGACCCTGCGCCTACGCTCCACAGAGCAAAAGACCACCCTGCGTTTTGAAAACCAAACGCGCTTGGGAGCATGGACCCTAAAGGAAGGAGCAGAACTGAACAACTCCATCTATGCAAACCACAGCCGGCAAAGACTATACGGCAGTCATTCGGGTACGCTCTCCATCTACGAAACCTCACTCAACATCTTCGGCTGGGGGGCTTTCTTCTCTTCCGACTATACCACCGCCGACAAGCGTCTGGCACTTTCTGCCGGTATCCGTATGGACGGCAACACTTACAACCGAAAGATGCGGCAGCTCTGGAAACAGTTCTCCCCACGCCTCTCTGCATCCTACAAACTCTCGGAACAATGGACCCTGAGCGGAAGTACCGGCCTCTACCACCAATCGCCTCCCTACACCGCTTTAGGATATAAAGACAATGAAGGGCAATATCTCAACAAAGGCCTGAAGTACATGCAGGTCTTTGAAAGCAGCCTCGGTCTGGACTGGCACCTGCAAGACCGGCTCATGGTTTCTGCAGAAGGTTTCTTCAAGCGTTACAGCCGTATGCCACTTTCCCTCCAAGACAACATTCCGTTGGCATGCAAAGGAAACGATTACGGTGTCACCGGCAACGAAACACTCGTCCCTACAGCCAGCGGAAGGGCCTACGGACTGGAAACCATGTTCCGCTGGCAGGCATCCGGCAAGTTCAATCTCGTATCTTCCTTCACCTTATACCGCAGCGAATACCGCAACCGTCCAGATGGAGACTTCATTCCATCCGCCTGGGACAACCGTTTCATCCTCAACATGAGCGGTACATACAACCTGTCCCAGCGCTGGAGCATAGGAGGCAAGCTAAGCTATATAGGCGGCAGCCCCTACACTCCCTATGATGAAGACAAATCATCACTCGTAGAAGCATGGGATGCCAAAGGACAGCCTTACTACGACTATGCGTACTACAATACCGGGCGGCTTCCCAAATTTGCCCAGTTAGACTTGCGTGTGGACAAGTCCTTCTACTTCCATCACTGCATGATAGGAATCTACCTGGACATACAGAATATCACCGGCAACAAACTGAAGCAACCGGATGTGATAATGAGTACGGGCATCATCGAAAATCCGTCCGCTCCCGTTGCCGAACAGCGCTATAAAATGAAATACCTCAAGCAGGAAAGCGGCACTATCCTGCCTACTTTAGGTATAACTGTCGAATTTTAACAAATAGCCACCATAAAAACTATTTTCCTTATAAAAGTTTGCTTTCTATATATAAACCCTTATATTTGCACAATTTTCAACCAAATGTGCAATTAAATATCATGGAACAAAGTTTTATCGCCTATATAGAGAATAGCATAAAGGAAAATTGGGATTTAGACGCTTTGACCGATTACAAGGGAGCAACCCTACAATATAAGGACGTAGCCCGCAAAATAGAAAAGCTGCATATCATTTTCGAGGCAAGCGGCATCAAGAAAGGCGATAAGATTGCCGTCTGTGGCCGCAACAGTTCCCACTGGGGCGTAACGTTCCTCGCAACATTGACCTACGGTGCGGTAATCGTCCCCATCCTTCACGAGTTCAAGGCAGACAATGTACACAACATCGTGAACCATTCCGAAGCCAAACTGCTTTTCGTAGGCGACCAGGTTTGGGAAAACCTCAACGAAAGTGCTATGCCGCTGCTAGAGGGCATCATGATGATGGCAGACTTCTACATTCTTGTCTCCCGCAGCGAAAAGTTGGACTATGCCCGCGAACATCTCAACGAAATGTTCGGTAAGAAATACCCCAAGAACTTCCGCAAGGAACATGTCAGTTATCACAAGGACCAGCCCGACGAACTGGCGGTCATCAACTATACATCCGGCACCACCAGTTACTCCAAAGGAGTGATGCTGCCCTACCGCAGCCTTTGGTCAAACACTACTTTTGCTTTCGAAGTATTGCCGCTGAAAGCCGGTGACAAGATTGTCTCCATGCTGCCAATGGCACATATGTACGGACTTGCATTCGAGTTTCTGTATGAATTCGCCGTAGGTTGCCACATATTCTTCCTCACTCGCATGCCCAGCCCCAAAATCATTTTCCAAGCTTTCACCGAAGTGAAGCCTAACCTGATTGTGGCTGTTCCGCTCATTATCGAAAAGATTATAAAGAAGAGCGTACTGCCCAAGCTGGAAACCCCCGCCATGAAGCTGTTGCTGAAAGTACCCATCATTAACGACAAGATAAAAGCAACCGTACGCGAACAAATGATTCAAGCCTTTGGCGGAAACTTTGCAGAAGTCATTGTAGGAGGAGCTGCCTTCAACCAGGAAGTGGAGCAGTTCTTAAAGATGATAGATTTCCCCTATACGGTAGGCTATGGAATGACGGAATGCGGCCCCATCATCTGTTACGAGGATTGGACCCGCTTCAAACCCGGTTCATGCGGAAAGGCCGCACCGCGTATGGAGGTGAAAATCCTATCATCCGATCCCGAAAACATTCCGGGAGAGATTGTCTGCCGTGGTCCCAATGTCATGCTGGGTTACTACAAGAACGACGAGGCCACCGTACAGGTACTCGACAAAGACGGCTGGCTGCACACCGGAGACCTTGCCCTGATGGATGCCGAAGGCAACGTAAGCATCAAGGGACGCAGCAAGAACATGCTCCTCGGCCCGAGCGGTCAGAATATCTACCCGGAAGAGATAGAAGACAAACTGAACAATATGCCGTATGTAGCCGAAAGCATCATCGTGCAGCAGAATGAGAAACTGGTAGGTCTGGTTTACCCCGACTTCGATGATGCCTTTGCCCATGGGCTGAACAATGACGACATCGAACGCGTCATGGAGGAAAACCGTGTGGCACTGAATGCAGAACTGCCCGCATACAGCCAGATATTCAAAATGAAAATCTATCCTGAAGAATTTGAAAAAACGCCGAAGAAATCTATCAAACGCTTCTTGTATCAGGAGGCCAAAGGATAATGTAAAAAACAATTAAACTACAACCTATCTAACCCTTTCTAATTTATTATCTAAATGAGAAACGAATTATTATTATCCGCCATGCTTCCGATATGCGGAATGGCGGGAGAAGCGTATGGCATGCCGCCTGGGGATGCCGTACCTGCTCCAAAAGAGCAGCCAAACATCATTCTGTTCCTAGTGGATGACATGGGATGGCAAGACACGTCCCTCCCCTTTTGGACACAGCGTACCAAGTACAACGATACGTACCATACTCCCAACATGGAACGGATGGCTACACAAGGCAAAATGTTTACGCAGGCCTATGCATGCAGCATCAGTTCACCTACGCGTGTCAGCCTTTTTACGGGAATGAATGCTGCCAGGCATCGAGTCACCAGTTGGACCCTCCGTAAGAACACTACCCATGAACAACCCGACTCGGTCATGATTTATCCGGAATGGAACGTTAACGGCATTTGTCAAGAGCCTGGCGTGGAACGGACCACACAAGTCACCTCCCTGGCCGAAGTGCTCAAAGACCATGGCTATCACACCATTCATTGCGGAAAAGCCCACTTCGGTGCTGAAGGCACTCCCGGAGCCGACCCGTTGAAAATGGGGTTTGAAGTGAACATAGCCGGACATGCTGCCGGTTCACCTGCCAGCTACTATGGCAAGGAGAATTTCGGCAACAAAACAGACGGTAAAAGCCCGCTGGCTGCCGTACCCGGTCTGGAGAAATATCATGGAACCGACACTTTTCTAAGTGAAGCCCTTACCATAGAGGCCATGAAGGCCCTGGACGATGCACAGCAGACTGACAAGCCATTCTTTCTGTACATGGCACACTATGCCATCCATACCCCTATACAACCTGACATGCGTTTCTACCAGAAGTACCTGGACAAAGGCCTTCCTCCGGTAGAAGCCGCCTATGCTACTCTCATTGAGGGTATGGACAAAAGTTTGGGAGACATTATGGATTATCTGGACAAGAACAACCTGACGGAAAACACTATCCTCATCTTCATGTCCGACAATGGCGGTTTGGCGGCCCATACCCGCGCCGGACAACTGCATGTCCAGAACTATCCGCTCAACAGTGGTAAAGGTTCCGCCTACGAAGGAGGCATACGTGAACCGATGATTGTCCGCTGGCCGGGCATCGTAACGCCCCAAACCCAATGCGACCATTACCTGATGATAGAGGACTTCTTCCCCACCATCCTTGAGATGGCAGGCGTAGATAACTATACAACCGTACAGCAACGCGACGGCATCAGTTTCATGCCATTGCTCACCGGAAAAGGTAAAATGAAAGACCGTGATATCTACTGGCATTATCCCAATAGCTGGGGTCCTTCCGGCCCGGGCATCGGAGCCACTTGCTCCATCCGTTCGGGCGAGTGGAAGCTGGTGTATTATTTCGGTGACGGTAGACGGGAACTTTTCAACATCCCCGCCGACATCAGTGAAAAACATGATATGGCCCGAGAGAAGCCTGAAGTTGTCAAAGAGTTGTCACGGAAATTAAGTAATTACCTCCGGTCTGTGGATGCGCAGCGCCCTCTGTTGCGTGCCACCCGCCAACCAGCTCCCTGGCCGGACGAAATATAGAAAAAAGTATGAAACGAAACCTTTCCCTCCTCCTTGTGTCCCTGCTTTTTGCAGGGACAGCTCTTGCCCAAGAACATAATCCGGGCAGCGTACAGCCGGATACGATTCAGAAATCCTCCGAAAAATCTTTCCGGAAACAACGCTCTCCACGAACAGACCATGGCCCGGTAGGTATCAATATCTCCTTATGGAAAAACATCTCCACACAGCGGACTGATACCATAGGAAGCACCTGCTTCAATCTGGGTGTGTTCTCCTCCATGAACCGTCTGAATGGCCTCGGCATGAATATTCTTGGCAGTGTAACCGGCAGGGATGTGAACGGTGTACAGATGGCAGGTCTGTCAAATATGGTGGGGGGAAGCATGCGAGGCATGCAGATAGCAGGAATTACCAACATCAATGGCAACAACCTTATCGGAGTATCCGTTTCGGGACTGGTAGGTATCACCGGAACCCATGCGCAAGGCGTCATCATTTCCGGTCTGGCAAACATCAGTGGGGACTATAATCGTGGCGCCTCCATAGGCGGCCTGTTGAATATCAGCGGAGAAGGTGCTTCCGGCATACACTTTGCCGGACTCGCCAATATTTCCGGCGGAAATTTCAAAGGATTTTCAGGGGCCGGCCTGCTAAGTGTAATCGGTGAAGACTTGAATGGCATGCAGATGTCCACCCTTGCCAACATCACCGCCGGAGATATGACCGGTGTTCAGGTTTCCGGCCTGGGCAATGTGGTGGGTGGTACAGCCCGAGGATTACAAATAGGCGCTGCCAATATGGCCATACGTGCCAAAGGGCTTCAAATAGGTCTATTCAACTACTACAAAGAAAAATTAGATGGTTTCCAATTGGGATTAGTCAATGCCAATCCCCAAACAAAAGTTCAACTGATGTTTTTCGGTGGTAATGCCACCAAGCTGAATGTAGGTGCCCGTTTCAAGAACCGGCTCTTCTATACCATCCTCGGTGGCGGTACCCATTATCTGGATTTTGGCGATAAGTTTTCCGCTGCCCTCTTCTACCGTGCCGGTCTTGAACTACCGCTCTACAAACAGCTGTTTATCAGCGGAGATCTGGGATACCAACATATAGAAACCTTCAAGAACAAGGACTACGGCATTCCGGCACGTCTCTATGCCCTCCAGGCACGTGTCAATCTGGAATACCACCTGACCGACCGCTTCGGCATATTCCTCACCGGCGGTTATGGCGGCAGCCGCTACTACACCCAAGGGAAAACCTATGACAAAGGCATCATTGTAGAGGGCGGGGTGACGATACTGAAATTATAAATTATTGTTTCTCCTTAATCAACCCCGTCCTATACGCCACCAGCAGTTTCATCAAATCCTGAATCTGCGTAACGAGTTCACTTCCTTTGTCCGTATCCTTCACCATCATACGCTGCGAATTGAATTCGACAACCAGGGTTGTAGACTTGATGTCTTGCCCTTCTTCAATGGCTTTCTGACGGCTCTGGAACGGCTCATGCTGCACCAACTGCAAGCCGTGGGAATGATATACCAGCGTATATCCCGCAATTCCCGTTTCCGGCTGATAGGCTTTTGAAAAACCACCGTCAATCACCAGCAGCTTACCATCCGCTTTGATAGGCTTCTCACCTTTAATGGTCTTTACCGGTACATGCCCGTTGATGATATGCGAATGTGGCCCCGGCTTCACGCCGAACTCTTCAAGAATGCGGTCACACACCTCAGCCTCGTTGCGCAAGGCATAGTAATGTCCTTTCGTCTCCTTATGCAATGTTTTGTCGGCCACAAAATAGCGTTCAAAGGTAGCCATCTTGTCTTTATCGAAGGAAGGGGCATCCGGTCCGCACCACATGTACCAGACATAATCCAGTGCAAACTGTTTCTCGTCCGAACCGTCCTCGTCAAAGTAAGCGGTACGTATCAGCTGGTCGGTCTTTTTCAGCAACTTGCGTCCCCAGTATTCCTTTTGACCGATGCGGACATGTTTGAAACTGCCGTCCGCATTCAGAGGCACGGAAGCATGATAAAGCAGGTTACTGTTGCACACCAGATACATGCCGCCATACGTAAACAAGCAGCGCATGTGCTTCTTCATCTTCTCGCTGTTCATGAAAGAAGAATGAATCCGGTGCATCAGTTCGCGCTCTTCGTCCGACAGACGATACGGGTCCGCCGGGTCTATGGTGGGGAAATTTACATCGCGCAACGGATATTCCTTGCCTTCGTATACAAACACACCACGCTCGAAATCCACCAGATGCAGCAGTCTCCGGTTTTCCATACCGAACTCAGGACGACGGCTGATGATTTCCGCTTCCAGTTTCAACTGGATAACCGTAATCGCCTTGTGCATCTGTGTAATCAACCGCAAGGTCTTCTCATTGTATTCCGCATCGGCAAAGTTCATTTTCGGTGCAAAGATGGTGCAAGGGTCATCCGCATAGGTATCCATGGCAAACGTCGCAAGCGGCAACAGATTGATGCCATAACCATCCTCCAGCGTTGCTAAATTGGCATAGCGCATCGACATACGGATTACGTTGGCTATACAAGCATCATTACCCGATGCGGCACCCATCCACAGAATATCGTGGTTACCCCATTGGATGTCGAAATTATGATAATCACAGAGAGTATCCATGATAATATGCGCACCCGGTCCGCGGTCGTATATATCGCCCACGATATGCAGCGAGTCGATGGTCAAGCGCTGGATAAGGTTACACATCGCCACAATAAAATCATCCGCACGCTTCGTAGAGATAATGGTACTGATTATGACATTGATATAGGCATGTTTGTTAGGTTCGATGCTCGATTCGTGCAACAGCTCTTGAATGATATACGAGAACTCTGCCGGAAGTGCCTTGCGTACTTTCGAACGGGTATATTTGGACGAAACGTTCTGGCATACTTTTACCAACTGGTTCAGTGTTATCAAATACCAGTCATCCAGGTCCGTTTCCTGCTCCTTGATAAGTTGCAGCTTCTCTTCCGGATAATAAATTAACGTACAGATTTCCTTCTTCTCACTTTCGCGCAGTGTATGCCCGAATATTTCGTTCACCTTACGTTTCACTGCCCCCGATGCATTCTTCAGCACATGCTGAAAAGCCTCATACTCGCCATGAATATCCGTCAGAAAATGCTCTGTACCTTTCGGCAGATTCAGAATGGCCTCCAGATTGATGATTTCCGTACTGGCATCAGCAATGGTAGGAAAACTGCGTGATAATAATTGCAAATAACGCAAGTCATTGACAATACTTTCCGGAGTTATATTTCCCATAGTTATTTAATTGATAGTTGATAATTGACAGTTGATAATATCCCTCATTCTTCATTATCCATTAATGAAGAACATGAGCAGCACTTGGGCTATGATTACCCGTAGAAACATGCACAGCGGATAAACCGTAGCATAAGCTACAGACGGATTGTCTCCCGGAATTGTGTCGTTGGCGTAGTTCAGCGCCATGGGGTTTGCCATGCTTCCGCACAGCATACCCGCCATTGTTCCGAAATCTATCTTCAGCCACTTGAAGGTAACGATACCCATAATCAATACCGGAACCACAGTCAACGCAAAACCCGTAGCAATCCATAACAGCCCTTCCGGCCGGAATACCGTATCGAAGAAATGGGCACCTGCATCCAGTCCCAGGCAAGCCAGGTAAAGAGACAATCCCAATGCACGGAGCATCAGGTTCGCACTGCGCGTAGTATAAGTCACCATGTGCATCCTCGGACCGAATGTCCCGATAAGAATACCTACGATGATAGGGCCTCCTGCCAATCCGAGCCGCACGGGAGCGCTGATGCCGGGAATGGAAATAGGAATTGCTCCCAAAGCCAGACCGATGACAATGCCGATAAATACCGCCACCAAGTTCGGTTCCTTCAGGCTTTTCACAGCATTGCCCAGCACCTTCTCCACATTTTGTATAGCAGCGGCTTCGCCCACTACGGTCAGGCGGTCACCCAATTGCAAGGTCAGTTCCGCTGTGGCCAGCAGCTGCACGCCGCTACGATAAACCCGGCTGATATTGATACCGTAATGATTACGCAGATGGAGAGAACCCAGCTTCTTGCCGTTCAACTCCGGGCGCGTCACCACGATACGTTGCGAAATCAACTGGCTGTCTATGGCATTCCAGTCTATATCTTCCTTGTTCCAATCAGTATGCTCCTGCTCGCCGAAAAGCACGGTCAGAGCCGGCGTATTTTTCTCCGAGGTAATCACCAGCAGGCGGTCACCTTCCTTTATAATCTTTTCCGAGGTAGGAATACTCACATTCCCATCCCGCCACAAGCGGGAAATCACGAACTTCGGATAGCTGTTCAGCCCGCCTATTTCCTTGATACTCTTGTTGAAGATGGCAGGATTGTGCACCTGGAACGCAACAATGTAAGGCTTGTTCACGTCATCCTTCTCTTTCAATTCCAGGTCTTCCTTATGCGCCAGCGTCTTACGGATGAACAGTACGGCCAGAATGACCCCTACCACCCCCAGCGGATATGCCACCGCACACCCCAAAGCAGGGGTACTGGACTCCAATCCCATCTGTTTCAATGTCTGCTGTGCCGCACCGAGTGCCGGTGTGTTTGTCGTGGCACCGCAAAGTATGCCCACCATATCCGGCAGGGATACTCCCAACCCATAGCTGCCCAGTACAGTCAGCAGGGTGCCGATAAGCACTACACCCGTGGCGAGCATATTCAGTTGTACCCCTCCTTTACGGAAAGAGCTGAAAAAGCCCGGTCCCACCTGCAAACCCAAAGCATACACAAATATCACCAGCCCGAAGCTTTCCGCATAATTCAGCATCTGCGGGTCTATGGACAACCCGAAATGCCCGGCAATGATGCCGGCAAAGAATACAAACGTCACTCCCAATGAAATGCCGCAAACATGTATCTTCCCCAATCCCAATCCGATAGCGGAAATCAGTGAGAGTACCACAACCGCCTGCAAGGCGGAGTGCTCGACGAATAAACTATATAGCCAGTCCAATGTGCATTCTATTTTACAGTTTCAGGCTGCAAAGATAGTGCAAACCTCATGCAAAATAAAACGAACCCGTCTATTTTTTATGCGGCAGCACTTCTAAAAAAGGGATACGATACAATAAATCCCTGCTGCCAGCAAAGCACTGACGGGGATAGTCAGCACCCAAGCGGTCATCAGACTCTTCGTAACTCCCCAACGCACAGCCGAAAGCCGCTTCGTGGCCCCTACTCCGATAATAGCTCCCGTAATGGTGTGTGTCGTACTTACCGGAATCTTCAGATACTCCGTCAGATAAAGCGTAAACGCACCGGCAGTTTCCGCAATCACCCCTTCCAGTGGCGTCACCTTCGTAATCTTAGTCCCCATGGTCTTCACAATCTTCCACCCGCCGGACATGGTACCGAGTGAAATGGCCGTAAAACAAGAGAATGCCACCCAGTCCGGCAGGTCATCAATACTGTTTATCCCCATTCCCAGTCCTTCCGAATGTCCGGCTATCATAGCCGCAGCAATGATACCCATTACCTTCTGTGAATCATTCAGACCGTGCCCGATGCTGAACAAAGCCGAAGACACCAGCTGCAGTTTCTTGAACCACACCTCGGCCGTATGGGGATGCGCCCTGCGGCAAATGTACAAGACCAACAACGTAAAACCAAATGCCACCACCATACCAATCAAGGGAGCCAGAAAAATGAATGCCGCAATCTTCAGAATGATACTCAACTGGATGGCCTCAAAACCGTGTGCCATGATGGCAGCTCCGGCAAAACCTCCGATAAGCGTGTGCGAAGAAGAGGAAGGGATTCCCTTCCACCAAGTGAACAGATTCCAGGCAATAGCCGCAATCACGCCGGCCAGAATGATAGGCAAAGTAATGTAAGGCTCCATCACCGTTTTCGATACGGTGTTGGCAATGCCGAAACCGCCGATGACACACTTGGCGATGAAAAAGGCCACAAAATTGAAGAAAGCCGCCCATATCACCGCCTGAAACGGTGTAAGCACTTTGGTAGACACAATGGTGGCAATAGAATTGGCCGCATCATGAAAACCGTTGATATAATCGAATATCAGAGCCAGTACAATGATAATCACTAATAGTTCCATGCGTCCGTTCGTTTATGCGTATTTCACAATCAGGCTCCTCAAAATCTTGCCCACGTGTTCGGCTGCGTCCGTCGTTTTTTCCAACTCATACATAATCTCCTTGATTTTGATGAGTTCAATGCAGTCCTTCTCTTCTTCAAAAAGCCTGGTGATGAAAAATTCATAAATATCATCTGCCCGGTTTTCTATGTCATGCAGCTGGTTGCAATATGCGCGCAGCTTATCCGGACTCTTGCGGAATGCCTCCAGTTCATCCATGGCCTGGCCGATGAGGGCCGCTTCTTGTTGAACCATATGTCCCAGCTCTTTCCCCTTGTCCGAAATAGGATGCGGATTATAGATAGTGATACGCTTGGCACAGCTGTTTATTCCATCAATCACATCATCCATGCCCGAAGCCAGGTCATGGATATCCTCCCGGTCAAAAGGAGTAATGAAAGTAGTGCCCAGTTCATCCAGAATCAGATTGGTCAGCTTATCGCCCTCGCGCTCCAAATCTTTGATTCGTTTATAATCTTCCGCCCTCTTCTCAGGCGAGTCATGGCCCAATATTTCTATCAACAGAGCCGACGAGGACAATAAAATCTCAGACAATTGCTTCAGCAAAGGAAAGAATTTCGGTTCTTTCGGTGTGAACCGGCTAAAAAAAGAATTCTTCATAATGGATAAATGTACTAAGTATATTAATTTATTTTTGTTTTCGTTGTTTCAGTCTTGCACGCAGCACTTCTACCACGGCCGGCAGTATGGAAACCACAATAATGGCCACAATCAGCAGTTTGAGGTTCTCTTGTACAAACGGAAGGTCACCGAAGAAATAACCCGCATAACAGAAGATGGCAATCCAGCAGGCGCCCCCAATCAGGTTGTACAGCATGAAGTAATAGTAATGCATCTTACCCATCCCCGCCACGAATGGCGCAAACGTACGGACGATAGGCACAAAACGGGCTATGATAATTGTCTTGCCTCCATACTTCTTATAGAACTCATGGGTCTTGTCGAGATGGCTTTGCTTGAATATTCTGGAATCGGGATTATTGAAGAGCCTTTGCCCGAAGAAATGCCCTATCATGTAGTTGCAAGAGTCGCCCAATACCGCGGCAACAAACAATATCAAAGCCAGCACATTGACCTCGAGAGGCATGTCGGGCAGTGCGGCAATAGCTCCCGCCACAAAAAGCAGGGAATCGCCCGGCAGGAAAGGTGTGACCACCAGCCCCGTTTCGCAGAAAATAATCAGAAACAATATGGCATACGCCCACATATGATATTCCTGCACTATATCAATCATATACTGATCGATATGGAGAATAAAATCTAATAGAAAATCCATTATATATTGATTATCAGTACTTAAAAAATAGAGAAAAACTCGGCATGGGGAGACGGGCAATCTCTCTGGCTCCCGAAAGAGAGGAAGGGAAAGTACTAAATAAGAATACGCCTCAGCGTATATACATAATATCTATATGAAATCTTATGGGGATGGAAAGTAAAGGGGAAAGAAGTTGTCTTTTCTTCCGGGAGCAGAGTTTTCAGGGTTCTCGCAACCTTGGCGGCAATGAAGTCCGGATTAAGCCTCAACAATTTCGAGCAAGAGGCATGCCGTAATGAGAAGGTATTTCCTATGCAACCGGCATCTGCCAGGCAATTATAATTCGCGTCCTCCCCTTTTTCCTGGCATTGTCTGCCATCTGCCCCCGACAAGCTGTGCTGGGCTCCGGAGAAATAATGCACATCCGCAGTAGGGAGTGTCTTACATCCCTCCATATCATCAGAAACGGAAGTGAACTTCGATATGAGGAACAACCCTAACAAGATATAGAATATACATTTCGCCATAGCGGGTGCAAATATAGAAACTATTTTCGGATTACAACAGAAAAATGAAAAACAAAAAGCGGTTAACCGTTTCATCAGTCAACCGCTTTCTTGTTTTTGTAGTGGGTACGAGAATCGAACTCGTATACCATGCGTGAGAGGCATGTATCCTAACCGTTAGATGAACCCACCCTCGCATTTGTCTTGTACACCCTCAGGGATTCGAACCCTGGACCCACTGATTAAGAGTCAGTTGCTCTACCAACTGAGCTAAGAGTGCATCTGGCGGAAGCTGGGGGATTCGAACCCCCGGTACGGTTACCCGTACGTCAGTTTAGCAAACTGGTGGTTTCAGCCACTCACCCAAACTTCCTTTTTTATAACCAGCATTCTTTTCAAATGCGGTGCAAATGTAGGGCAAACTTTTGGACTGTGCAAATCTTTCCTACATATTTTTTTCACCGTTTTCATACAATTTGAGATAACACGTTAACACTCAAACCCTAAAACAAGAAAAAAAATTTGATACATATCAAACCGTCCTTTTCAACCTTTCCTTATCTTTGCGCGATTTTTAAAGTATAGTGCACATACACGGACAATGATACAACAAGAAAGCCTAAAAAAGCGGCTTGCCAAGCTGGCCGCCCCCATTTTTATAGAGACACTTCTCATCATGATGCTCGGTGCGGTGGACACCATCATGCTGAGCCGCCACTCGGACAACAGTGTTGCCGCCGTAGGGGTAGTCAACCAAATTATCATGCTCACTTTCCTCGTTTTCGAAGTCATCAACCTCGGAACGTCCGTTCTGTGTTCCCAGTATCTCGGTGCGAAACTACACAAGAAAGTAGTGCAAGTAGTCGGCGTATCCATCCTCGTCAACCTGGCGGTAGGTATCACGGTCAGCCTGGTACTGTTCTCCTGCGTCCATCCCATCCTCCGGCTGATGGGGCTCACCGCTGAACTGATGCAGGACGGCATGGACTATATGCGTATCGTAGGCGCTTTCGCCTTCTTCCAGGCACTATCCCTCACCCTCTCCGCCTCCCTGCGCAGTGCCAACAAGGCCATCTACCCGATGATGGTCACCGTCGTAGTCAATATCCTCAATATCATCGGCAACTACTCCCTCATCTTCGGCCGCTTCGGCTTTCCGGAACTGGGCGTGGAAGGCGCCGCCATCTCCACAGCCTTCAGCCGGGGTGTCTCCATGATTATACTGTTCGTCATACTGTTCCGCAAGCACATCCACCGTTTCCCACCGGCATACTTCCGCCCTTTTCCGTGGATAGAACTAAAGAACCTGATGAAGGTAGGCCTGCCCTCTGCCGGCGAACAATTGTCGTACAGCTCGTCGCAAGTCGTCATCACCTACTTCATCAACATGCTGGGAGTGGAAGCGCTCGCCACCCGTACCTATTGTGTCAACATCATCATGTTCGCTTATCTGTTCAGCATCTCCATGGCACAAGGCGGCGCCATCTGTATCGGGCATCTGATAGGCGAGAAGAAACCTCACGCAGCCTTCCTTATGGGAAAATACGTCATGAAGAAATCCGTCATGATTACCGTCATGCTGTCCTGCATCCTCGCCCTTTCGGGGCATGCCATCTTTGGCTGGCTCACGTCCAACCCCGACATCATACGTATGGGTGCCACCATCCTTATCATAGATGTACTCCTCGAAATAGGCCGCCCCATCAACATCTTCGCCACCAACGCCCTTCGTGCGGCAGGAGATGTCAACTACCCCTTCTACGTAGGGTTGGTGGTGCAGTGGAGTGTAGCTGTAGGTGTGGGATACCTTTTCGGCTTTCCCTTCGGCTGGGGTATCTGCGGCATGTGGGTAGCCTTCCTGTTGGACGAGAATATCCGCGGCTTCATTTTCGTCCGCCGCTGGTATGGCATGAAATGGGTAAACAAAAGCTTCATCCGGAATTGTTTTTAATTCCAAAAGTCCTATCTTTGCTCCCCGAAAGCAGAAGCGGACCGAACTTTACCGGTCTTGCTTACTGAACAAATAAATCATGGTCTTATGGATGCACTATTGAAAGAAACCGTAGATGCCGCTATCAACTCCCGCTATCCAGGCATGGCTCCCGAGGGAAGAAGGTTGATAGAGGAAATCCTCATTCGCAAGGAAGTAGAAAAGGGCGCATTATTACTCAATGAAGGGCAGATAAGCCATAATATCGTATTTGTAGGAAAAGGCATGTTGCGCCAATTCTATTATAAAAACGGTAAAGACGTCACCGAACACTTTTCCTATGAAGGCTGCATCATCATCTGCATAGAAAGTACCTTGAAGCAGGAACCCACCCACCTCATGATTGAGGCACTCGAACCGAGTGTCGTATACCTGCTGCCATACAACAAGCTGCTGACACTTACCGAAATCTCATGGGAAATAAACATGTTCTATCGGAAGATTCTGGAATATTCCCTGATTGTTTCACAGATAAAGGCTGACTCCTGGCGGTTTGAGACTGCACGCGAGCGCTATAACCAGCTCATGGAACATCAGCCCGAAGTCATCAAGCGGGCTCCTTTGTCGCACATTGCGTCCTATCTGCTGATGACCCCCGAAACACTGAGTCGGGTACGTTCGGGCATACTGTAACCCTCCTCCTGTCTGCCCGGAGAATACATATCTGAATTTATATAGAAATTTTACCATTTCTCCCCTAAGCGTGCATTGATTGCCATACAATCATTTCATGCTCAAGGTTGTTTTATATGTATTTAAAATATTAAAATTCAGATTATGAATACTATACATAATTTTTCCGCTTCCCTGATACAGCGGACAAAACAAGCCGGACGATACAGTACATCCGGTATATATACCAGTACAGTGAACAGCTTTTTCCGCTTCGTCGGCCACCGTTCCATCACTTTTGCAGAGCTTACCCCCAGCCTCATCAAGCAATACGAAGACCGGCTGCTCGGTGAAGGACGGCGCCATAATACCATATCCACCTATATGCGTATGCTCCGTTCCATCTCTCACCAAGCTGCCGAACAAGGCATTCCATTCACACACAGTATAGACGATTTGTTCGCCTATGTATTCACCGGTTATGAGCCTACCGCCAAACGGGCCATCTCTCCTTTACTAATCCGGCGCTTGGTAAATCTTGATTTGGAGAAGAAACCCGCCTTGCGTTTCAGCCGCGACATGTTTCTGTTAAGTTTTTACTTACGAGGCATTCCGTTCGTAGACCTTGTACATCTCCGCAAAACGGATGTCAAGCACAATACCATTTATTATTACCGTCATAAGACCCGTCAGCAATTGTCCGTACATATAGAGTCGTATGCCGCACAGATTATAAATAGGTATAAGAACGAAGCCGCCTCTTCCCCCTATTTGCTACCGATATTATCACTGACCGGGGAAGATGGTTACAGACAATACAAAAGTGCTTTACGGCTCTACAACCAACATTTACACACACTTTCGAAGATGTTACGGTTAAGCATTCCATTAACATCTTATGTAGCCCGCCATAGCTGGGCCACCACTGCCAAAGACGAAGGAGTGGCCATTTCTGTGATTAGTGAAAGCTTAGGACATACTTCTGAAAAGGTAACTCACGTTTACCTTGCTTCTTTTGACAACAATGCGATGAGTAAAGCAAATAAAAAAGTGATTGCAACAATCCATCCAAACAAAAAGAAAAAGCCCTAAAAACTAGAATTTGTAAAAGTATTCCTATTTGTATAGGAGTACTTTTATTATCCAATTTTATTCTCTTACTTACAAGGTAAGAGAATATGTTTTGTGGCTGCAAAGATATGAAAAAGATTACTACAATCGCAAAAAAATAGATTTATTTTTTAATTCATATTTATCTCATATATAGATATAAGACACATTGCAGCCACTTGTATTTCAGTCTTATATATTTACATAAACGCCCCCATTTTGAATTCAAAAATTAAATTTAATTATGAGATAAAATATCGTTTTACATTTTAATTACATATATAGTCTTTTAATGTAAAATACCTTTTAATGGCTGGTTTATAAGATTATTCTCCAAATAAAATACCACCTCTTACCTTGTAAGTAAGAGAGTATTGGTATCCATTACCTTGTAAGTAAGAGAATAAAATTGGATAATAAAAGTACTCCTATACAAATAGGAATACTTTTACAAATTCTAGTTTTTAGGGCTTTTTCTTTTTGTTTGGATGGATTGTTGCAATCACTTTTTTATTTGCTTTACTCATCGCATTGTTGTCAAAAGAAGCAAGGTAAACGTGAGTTACCTTTTCAGAAGTATGTCCTAAGCTTTCACTAATCACAGAAATGGCCACTCCTTCGTCTTTGGCAGTGGTGGCCCAGCTATGGCGGGCTACATAAGATGTTAATGGAATGCTTAACCGTAACATCTTCGAAAGTGTGTGTAAATGTTGGTTGTAGAGCCGTAAAGCACTTTTGTATTGTCTGTAACCATCTTCCCCGGTCAGTGATAATATCGGTAGCAAATAGGGGGAAGAGGCGGCTTCGTTCTTATACCTATTTATAATCTGTGCGGCATACGACTCTATATGTACGGACAATTGCTGACGGGTCTTATGACGGTAATAATAAATGGTATTGTGCTTGACATCCGTTTTGCGGAGATGTACAAGGTCTACGAACGGAATGCCTCGTAAGTAAAAACTTAACAGAAACATGTCGCGGCTGAAACGCAAGGCGGGTTTCTTCTCCAAATCAAGATTTACCAAGCGCCGGATTAGTAAAGGAGAGATGGCCCGTTTGGCGGTAGGCTCATAACCGGTGAATACATAGGCGAACAAATCGTCTATACTGTGTGTGAATGGAATGCCTTGTTCGGCAGCTTGGTGAGAGATGGAACGGAGCATACGCATATAGGTGGATATGGTATTATGGCGCCGTCCTTCACCGAGCAGCCGGTCTTCGTATTGCTTGATGAGGCTGGGGGTAAGCTCTGCAAAAGTGATGGAACGGTGGCCGACGAAGCGGAAAAAGCTGTTCACTGTACTGGTATATATACCGGATGTACTGTATCGTCCGGCTTGTTTTGTCCGCTGTATCAGGGAAGCGGAAAAATTATGTATAGTATTCATAATCTGAATTTTAATATTTTAAATACATATAAAACAACCTTGAGCATGAAATGATTGTATGGCAATCAATGCACGCTTAGGGGAGAAATGGTAAAATTTCTATATAAATTCAGATATGTATTCTCCGGGCAGACAGGAGGAGGGTTACAGTATGCCCGAACGTACCCGACTCAGTGTTTCGGGGGTCATCAGCAGATAGGACGCAATGTGCGACAAAGGAGCCCGCTTGATGACTTCGGGCTGATGTTCCATGAGCTGGTTATAGCGCTCGCGTGCAGTCTCAAACCGCCAGGAGTCAGCCTTTATCTGTGAAACAATCAGGGAATATTCCAGAATCTTCCGATAGAACATGTTTATTTCCCATGAGATTTCGGTAAGTGTCAGCAGCTTGTTGTATGGCAGCAGGTATACGACACTCGGTTCGAGTGCCTCAATCATGAGGTGGGTGGGTTCCTGCTTCAAGGTACTTTCTATGCAGATGATGATGCAGCCTTCATAGGAAAAGTGTTCGGTGACGTCTTTACCGTTTTTATAATAGAATTGGCGCAACATGCCTTTTCCTACAAATACGATATTATGGCTTATCTGCCCTTCATTGAGTAATAATGCGCCCTTTTCTACTTCCTTGCGAATGAGGATTTCCTCTATCAACCTTCTTCCCTCGGGAGCCATGCCTGGATAGCGGGAGTTGATAGCGGCATCTACGGTTTCTTTCAATAGTGCATCCATAAGACCATGATTTATTTGTTCAGTAAGCAAGACCGGTAAAGTTCGGTCCGCTTCTGCTTTCGGGGAGCAAAGATAGGACTTTTGGAATTAAAAACAATTCCGGATGAAGCTTTTGTTTACCCATTTCATGCCATACCAGCGGCGGACGAAAATGAAGCCGCGGATATTCTCGTCCAACAGGAAGGCTACCCACATGCCGCAGATACCCCAGCCGAAGGGAAAGCCGAAAAGGTATCCCACACCTACAGCTACACTCCACTGCACCACCAACCCTACGTAGAAGGGGTAGTTGACATCTCCTGCCGCACGAAGGGCGTTGGTGGCGAAGATGTTGATGGGGCGGCCTATTTCGAGGAGTACATCTATGATAAGGATGGTGGCACCCATACGTATGATGTCGGGGTTGGACGTGAGCCAGCCAAAGATGGCATGCCCCGAAAGGGCGAGGATGCAGGACAGCATGACGGTAATCATGACGGATTTCTTCATGACGTATTTTCCCATAAGGAAGGCTGCGTGAGGTTTCTTCTCGCCTATCAGATGCCCGATACAGATGGCGCCGCCTTGTGCCATGGAGATGCTGAACAGATAAGCGAACATGATGATGTTGACACAATAGGTACGGGTGGCGAGCGCTTCCACTCCCAGCATGTTGATGAAGTAGGTGATGACGACTTGCGACGAGCTGTACGACAATTGTTCGCCGGCAGAGGGCAGGCCTACCTTCATCAGGTTCTTTAGTTCTATCCACGGAAAAGGGCGGAAGTATGCCGGTGGGAAACGGTGGATGTGCTTGCGGAACAGTATGACGAACAGTATAATCATGGAGACACCCCGGCTGAAGGCTGTGGAGATGGCGGCGCCTTCCACGCCCAGTTCCGGAAAGCCGAAGCGGCCGAAGATGAGGGAGTAGTTGCCGATGATATTGAGGATATTGACTACGACGGTGACCATCATCGGGTAGATGGCCTTGTTGGCACTGCGCAGGGAGGCGGAGAGGGTGAGGGATAGTGCCTGGAAGAAGGCGAAAGCGCCTACGATACGCATATAGTCCATGCCGTCCTGCATCAGTTCAGCGGTGAGCCCCATCAGCCGGAGGATGGGATGGACGCAGGAGAACAGTACCAGGCTGACCGTGATACCTACCGCCAGGTTGACGAGGATGGATACGCCGACTACTTGCACTACTTTCTTGTGTAGTTTCGCACCGAGATACTGGGAACACAGAACGGACGTTCCGAGGTTGATGACTTCGAAAACGAGGAAAGTGAGCATGATAATTTGGTTGACTACCCCTACGGCGGCAACACTGTTGTCCGAGTGGCGGCTCAGCATGATGGTGTCCACCGCACCGAGCATCATGATGAGAAGTGTCTCTATAAAAATGGGGGCGGCCAGCTTGGCAAGCCGCTTTTTTAGGCTTTCTTGTTGTATCATTGTCCGTGTATGTGCACTATACTTTAAAAATCGCGCAAAGATAAGGAAAGGTTGAAAAGGACGGTTTGATATGTATCAAATTTTTTTTCTTGTTTTAGGGTTTGAGTGTTAACGTGTTATCTCAAATTGTATGAAAACGGTGAAAAAAATATGTAGGAAAGATTTGCACAGTCCAAAAGTTTGCCCTACATTTGCACCGCATTTGAAAAGAATGCTGGTTATAAAAAAGGAAGTTTGGGTGAGTGGCTGAAACCACCAGTTTGCTAAACTGACGTACGGGTAACCGTACCGGGGGTTCGAATCCCCCAGCTTCCGCCAGATGCACTCTTAGCTCAGTTGGTAGAGCAACTGACTCTTAATCAGTGGGTCCAGGGTTCGAATCCCTGAGGGTGTACAAGACAAATGCGAGGGTGGGTTCATCTAACGGTTAGGATACATGCCTCTCACGCATGGTATACGAGTTCGATTCTCGTACCCACTACAAAAACAAGAAAGCGGTTGACTGATGAAACGGTTAACCGCTTTTTGTTTTTCATTTTTCTGTTGTAATCCGAAAATAGTTTCTATATTTGCACCCGCTATGGCGAAATGTATATTCTATATCTTGTTAGGGTTGTTCCTCATATCGAAGTTCACTTCCGTTTCTGATGATATGGAGGGATGTAAGACACTCCCTACTGCGGATGTGCATTATTTCTCCGGAGCCCAGCACAGCTTGTCGGGGGCAGATGGCAGACAATGCCAGGAAAAAGGGGAGGACGCGAATTATAATTGCCTGGCAGATGCCGGTTGCATAGGAAATACCTTCTCATTACGGCATGCCTCTTGCTCGAAATTGTTGAGGCTTAATCCGGACTTCATTGCCGCCAAGGTTGCGAGAACCCTGAAAACTCTGCTCCCGGAAGAAAAGACAACTTCTTTCCCCTTTACTTTCCATCCCCATAAGATTTCATATAGATATTATGTATATACGCTGAGGCGTATTCTTATTTAGTACTTTCCCTTCCTCTCTTTCGGGAGCCAGAGAGATTGCCCGTCTCCCCATGCCGAGTTTTTCTCTATTTTTTAAGTACTGATAATCAATATATAATGGATTTTCTATTAGATTTTATTCTCCATATCGATCAGTATATGATTGATATAGTGCAGGAATATCATATGTGGGCGTATGCCATATTGTTTCTGATTATTTTCTGCGAAACGGGGCTGGTGGTCACACCTTTCCTGCCGGGCGATTCCCTGCTTTTTGTGGCGGGAGCTATTGCCGCACTGCCCGACATGCCTCTCGAGGTCAATGTGCTGGCTTTGATATTGTTTGTTGCCGCGGTATTGGGCGACTCTTGCAACTACATGATAGGGCATTTCTTCGGGCAAAGGCTCTTCAATAATCCCGATTCCAGAATATTCAAGCAAAGCCATCTCGACAAGACCCATGAGTTCTATAAGAAGTATGGAGGCAAGACAATTATCATAGCCCGTTTTGTGCCTATCGTCCGTACGTTTGCGCCATTCGTGGCGGGGATGGGTAAGATGCATTACTATTACTTCATGCTGTACAACCTGATTGGGGGCGCCTGCTGGATTGCCATCTTCTGTTATGCGGGTTATTTCTTCGGTGACCTTCCGTTTGTACAAGAGAACCTCAAACTGCTGATTGTGGCCATTATTGTGGTTTCCATACTGCCGGCCGTGGTAGAAGTGCTGCGTGCAAGACTGAAACAACGAAAACAAAAATAAATTAATATACTTAGTACATTTATCCATTATGAAGAATTCTTTTTTTAGCCGGTTCACACCGAAAGAACCGAAATTCTTTCCTTTGCTGAAGCAATTGTCTGAGATTTTATTGTCCTCGTCGGCTCTGTTGATAGAAATATTGGGCCATGACTCGCCTGAGAAGAGGGCGGAAGATTATAAACGAATCAAAGATTTGGAGCGCGAGGGCGATAAGCTGACCAATCTGATTCTGGATGAACTGGGCACTACTTTCATTACTCCTTTTGACCGGGAGGATATCCATGACCTGGCTTCGGGCATGGATGATGTGATTGATGGAATAAACAGCTGTGCCAAGCGTATCACTATCTATAATCCGCATCCTATTTCGGACAAGGGGAAAGAGCTGGGACATATGGTTCAACAAGAAGCGGCCCTCATCGGCCAGGCCATGGATGAACTGGAGGCATTCCGCAAGAGTCCGGATAAGCTGCGCGCATATTGCAACCAGCTGCATGACATAGAAAACCGGGCAGATGATATTTATGAATTTTTCATCACCAGGCTTTTTGAAGAAGAGAAGGACTGCATTGAACTCATCAAAATCAAGGAGATTATGTATGAGTTGGAAAAAACGACGGACGCAGCCGAACACGTGGGCAAGATTTTGAGGAGCCTGATTGTGAAATACGCATAAACGAACGGACGCATGGAACTATTAGTGATTATCATTGTACTGGCTCTGATATTCGATTATATCAACGGTTTTCATGATGCGGCCAATTCTATTGCCACCATTGTGTCTACCAAAGTGCTTACACCGTTTCAGGCGGTGATATGGGCGGCTTTCTTCAATTTTGTGGCCTTTTTCATCGCCAAGTGTGTCATCGGCGGTTTCGGCATTGCCAACACCGTATCGAAAACGGTGATGGAGCCTTACATTACTTTGCCTATCATTCTGGCCGGCGTGATTGCGGCTATTGCCTGGAATCTGTTCACTTGGTGGAAGGGAATCCCTTCCTCTTCTTCGCACACGCTTATCGGAGGTTTTGCCGGAGCTGCCATCATGGCACACGGTTTTGAGGCCATCCAGTTGAGTATCATTCTGAAGATTGCGGCATTCATTTTTCTGGCTCCCTTGATTGGTATGGTGGTGGCATTTGGTTTTACGTTGTTGGTCTTGTACATTTGCCGCAGGGCGCATCCCCATACGGCCGAGGTGTGGTTCAAGAAACTGCAGCTGGTGTCTTCGGCTTTGTTCAGCATCGGGCACGGTCTGAATGATTCACAGAAGGTAATGGGTATCATTGCTGCGGCTATGATAGCCGGACATTCGGAAGGACTGGGAATGGGGATAAACAGTATTGATGACCTGCCGGACTGGGTGGCATTCTCTTGTTTTACGGCCATTTCACTCGGTACCATGTCCGGCGGGTGGAAGATTGTGAAGACCATGGGGACTAAGATTACGAAGGTGACGCCACTGGAAGGGGTGATTGCGGAAACTGCCGGTGCGTTTACGCTTTATCTGACGGAGTATCTGAAGATTCCGGTAAGTACGACACACACCATTACGGGAGCTATTATCGGAGTAGGGGCCACGAAGCGGCTTTCGGCTGTGCGTTGGGGAGTTACGAAGAGTCTGATGACCGCTTGGGTGCTGACTATCCCCGTCAGTGCTTTGCTGGCAGCAGGGATTTATTGTATCGTATCCCTTTTTTAGAAGTGCTGCCGCATAAAAAATAGACGGGTTCGTTTTATTTTGCATGAGGTTTGCACTATCTTTGCAGCCTGAAACTGTAAAATAGAATGCACATTGGACTGGCTATATAGTTTATTCGTCGAGCACTCCGCCTTGCAGGCGGTTGTGGTACTCTCACTGATTTCCGCTATCGGATTGGGATTGGGGAAGATACATGTTTGCGGCATTTCATTGGGAGTGACGTTTGTATTCTTTGCCGGCATCATTGCCGGGCATTTCGGGTTGTCCATAGACCCGCAGATGCTGAATTATGCGGAAAGCTTCGGGCTGGTGATATTTGTGTATGCTTTGGGTTTGCAGGTGGGACCGGGCTTTTTCAGCTCTTTCCGTAAAGGAGGGGTACAACTGAATATGCTCGCCACGGGTGTAGTGCTTATCGGCACCCTGCTGACTGTACTGGGCAGCTATGGGTTGGGAGTATCCCTGCCGGATATGGTGGGCATACTTTGCGGTGCCACGACAAACACACCGGCACTCGGTGCGGCACAGCAGACATTGAAACAGATGGGATTGGAGTCCAGTACCCCTGCTTTGGGGTGTGCGGTGGCATATCCGCTGGGGGTGGTAGGGGTCATTCTGGCCGTACTGTTCATCCGTAAGACGCTGGCGCATAAGGAAGACCTGGAATTGAAAGAGAAGGATGACGTGAACAAGCCTTACATTGTTGCGTTCCAGGTGCACAATCCTGCCATCTTCAACAAGAGTATCAAGGAAATAGGCGGGCTGAACAGCTATCCGAAGTTCGTGATTTCCCGCTTGTGGCGGGATGGGAATGTGAGTATTCCTACCTCGGAAAAGATTATAAAGGAAGGTGACCGCCTGCTGGTGATTACCTCGGAGAAAAATACGCCGGCTCTGACCGTGCTTTTCGGCGAGCAGGAGCATACTGATTGGAACAAGGAAGATATAGACTGGAATGCCATAGACAGCCAGTTGATTTCGCAACGTATCGTGGTGACGCGCCCGGAGTTGAACGGCAAGAAGCTGGGTTCTCTCCATCTGCGTAATCATTACGGTATCAATATCAGCCGGGTTTATCGTAGCGGCGTGCAGCTGCTGGCCACAGCGGAACTGACCTTGCAATTGGGTGACCGCCTGACCGTAGTGGGCGAAGCCGCTGCTATACAAAATGTGGAGAAGGTGCTGGGCAATGCTGTGAAAAGCCTGAAGGAACCGAACTTGGTGGCGGTATTTATCGGCATTGTCATCGGTCTGGCTTTGGGAGCAATTCCTATTTCCATTCCCGGCATCAGCGCTCCCGTGCGGCTCGGATTGGCAGGAGGCCCTATCATCGTAGGTATTCTTATCGGGACATTCGGTCCGAGGATGCACATGGTGACTTATACTACGCGCAGTGCGAACCTGATGCTCCGTGCATTGGGATTGTCTCTTTACCTGGCTTGCCTGGGACTGGATGCAGGTGCCCATTTCTTCGATACGGTATTCCGGCCGGAAGGGCTGTTATGGATTGCTACGGGTTTTGCGTTGACTGTGGTTCCGGTATTGATTATGGGTATCGTTACCTTCAAGTGGCTGAAGATAGATTTCGGAACAATGGCGGGTATGCTGTGCGGAAGCATGGCAAACCCCATGGCGCTGAACTACGCCAACGACACAATTCCGGGAGACAATCCGTCTGTAGCTTATGCTACGGTTTATCCGCTGTGCATGTTTCTACGGGTAATCATAGCCCAAGTGCTGCTCATGTTCTTCATTAATGGATAATGAAGAATGAGGGATATTATCAACTGTCAATTATCAACTATCAATTAAATAACTATGGGAAATATAACTCCGGAAAGTATTGTCAATGACTTGCGTTATTTGCAATTATTATCACGCAGTTTTCCTACCATTGCTGATGCCAGTACGGAAATCATCAATCTGGAGGCCATTCTGAATCTGCCGAAAGGTACAGAGCATTTTCTGACGGATATTCATGGCGAGTATGAGGCTTTTCAGCATGTGCTGAAGAATGCATCGGGGGCAGTGAAACGTAAGGTGAACGAAATATTCGGGCATACACTGCGCGAAAGTGAGAAGAAGGAAATCTGTACGTTAATTTATTATCCGGAAGAGAAGCTGCAACTTATCAAGGAGCAGGAAACGGACCTGGATGACTGGTATTTGATAACACTGAACCAGTTGGTAAAAGTATGCCAGAACGTTTCGTCCAAATATACCCGTTCGAAAGTACGCAAGGCACTTCCGGCAGAGTTCTCGTATATCATTCAAGAGCTGTTGCACGAATCGAGCATCGAACCTAACAAACATGCCTATATCAATGTCATAATCAGTACCATTATCTCTACGAAGCGTGCGGATGATTTTATTGTGGCGATGTGTAACCTTATCCAGCGCTTGACCATCGACTCGCTGCATATCGTGGGCGATATATACGACCGCGGACCGGGTGCGCATATTATCATGGATACTCTCTGTGATTATCATAATTTCGACATCCAATGGGGTAACCACGATATTCTGTGGATGGGTGCCGCATCGGGTAATGATGCTTGTATAGCCAACGTAATCCGTATGTCGATGCGCTATGCCAATTTAGCAACGCTGGAGGATGGTTATGGCATCAATCTGTTGCCGCTTGCGACGTTTGCCATGGATACCTATGCGGATGACCCTTGCACCATCTTTGCACCGAAAATGAACTTTGCCGATGCGGAATACAATGAGAAGACCTTGCGGTTGATTACACAGATGCACAAGGCGATTACGGTTATCCAGTTGAAACTGGAAGCGGAAATCATCAGCCGTCGTCCTGAGTTCGGTATGGAAAACCGGAGACTGCTGCATCTGGTGGATTTCGAGCGTGGTGTGTTTGTATACGAAGGCAAGGAATATCCGTTGCGCGATGTAAATTTCCCCACCATAGACCCGGCGGACCCGTATCGTCTGTCGGACGAAGAGCGCGAACTGATGCACCGGATTCATTCTTCTTTCATGAACAGCGAGAAGATGAAGAAGCACATGCGCTGCTTGTTTACGTATGGCGGCATGTATCTGGTGTGCAACAGTAACCTGCTTTATCATGCTTCCGTGCCTCTGAATGCGGACGGCAGTTTCAAACATGTCCGCATCGGTCAAAAGGAATACTGGGGACGCAAGTTGCTGAAAAAGACCGACCAGCTGATACGTACCGCTTACTTTGACGAGGACGGTTCGGACGAGAAACAGTTTGCACTGGATTATGTCTGGTACATGTGGTGCGGACCGGATGCCCCTTCCTTCGATAAAGACAAGATGGCTACCTTTGAACGCTATTTTGTGGCCGACAAAACATTGCATAAGGAGACGAAAGGACATTACTATGCCTTGCGCAACGAGGCTGAGGTGTGTGACCGCATTCTTGAAGAGTTCGGCGTGAAGCCGGGGCCACATTCGCATATCATCAACGGGCATGTACCGGTAAAGACCATTAAAGGTGAGAAGCCTATCAAAGCGGATGGTAAGCTGCTGGTGATTGACGGTGGTTTTTCAAAAGCCTATCAGCCGGAAACGGGAATTGCGGGATATACGCTGGTATATCATTCCCACGGCTTGCAGTTGGTGCAGCATGAGCCGTTCCAGAGCCGTCAGAAAGCCATTGAAGAAGGGCAAGACATCAAGTCTACAACCCTGGTTGTCGAATTCAATTCGCAGCGTATGATGGTGAAGGATACGGACAAAGGAAGTGAACTCGTTACGCAGATTCAGGATTTGATGAAACTGCTGGTGGCGTATAGGACGGGGTTGATTAAGGAGAAACAATAATTTATAATTTCAGTATCGTCACCCCGCCCTCTACAATGATGCCTTTGTCATAGGTTTTCCCTTGGGTGTAGTAGCGGCTGCCGCCATAACCGCCGGTGAGGAATATGCCGAAGCGGTCGGTCAGGTGGTATTCCAGATTGACACGTGCCTGGAGGGCATAGAGACGTGCCGGAATGCCGTAGTCCTTGTTCTTGAAGGTTTCTATATGTTGGTATCCCAGATCTCCGCTGATAAACAGCTGTTTGTAGAGCGGTAGTTCAAGACCGGCACGGTAGAAGAGGGCAGCGGAAAACTTATCGCCAAAATCCAGATAATGGGTACCGCCACCGAGGATGGTATAGAAGAGCCGGTTCTTGAAACGGGCACCTACATTCAGCTTGGTGGCATTACCACCGAAAAACATCAGTTGAACTTTTGTTTGGGGATTGGCATTGACTAATCCCAATTGGAAACCATCTAATTTTTCTTTGTAGTAGTTGAATAGACCTATTTGAAGCCCTTTGGCACGTATGGCCATATTGGCAGCGCCTATTTGTAATCCTCGGGCTGTACCACCCACCACATTGCCCAGGCCGGAAACCTGAACACCGGTCATATCTCCGGCGGTGATGTTGGCAAGGGTGGACATCTGCATGCCATTCAAGTCTTCACCGATTACACTTAGCAGGCCGGCCCCTGAAAATCCTTTGAAATTTCCGCCGGAAATATTGGCGAGTCCGGCAAAGTGTATGCCGGAAGCACCTTCTCCGCTGATATTCAACAGGCCGCCTATGGAGGCGCCACGATTATAGTCCCCACTGATGTTTGCCAGACCGGAAATGATGACGCCTTGCGCATGGGTTCCGGTGATACCTACCAGTCCCGAAACGGATACTCCGATAAGGTTGTTGCCATTGATGTTGGTAATTCCTGCTATCTGCATGCCTCGCATGCTTCCCCCCACCATATTTGACAGACCTGCCATCTGTACACCGTTCACATCCCTGCCGGTTACACTGCCAAGAATATTCATGCCGAGGCCATTCAGACGGTTCATGGAGGAGAACACACCCAGATTGAAGCAGGTGCTTCCTATGGTATCAGTCCGCTGTGTGGAGATGTTTTTCCATAAGGAGATATTGATACCTACCGGGCCATGGTCTGTTCGTGGAGAGCGTTGTTTCCGGAAAGATTTTTCGGAGGATTTCTGAATCGTATCCGGCTGTACGCTGCCCGGATTATGTTCTTGGGCAAGAGCTGTCCCTGCAAAAAGCAGGGACACAAGGAGGAGGGAAAGGTTTCGTTTCATACTTTTTTCTATATTTCGTCCGGCCAGGGAGCTGGTTGGCGGGTGGCACGCAACAGAGGGCGCTGCGCATCCACAGACCGGAGGTAATTACTTAATTTCCGTGACAACTCTTTGACAACTTCAGGCTTCTCTCGGGCCATATCATGTTTTTCACTGATGTCGGCGGGGATGTTGAAAAGTTCCCGTCTACCGTCACCGAAATAATACACCAGCTTCCACTCGCCCGAACGGATGGAGCAAGTGGCTCCGATGCCCGGGCCGGAAGGACCCCAGCTATTGGGATAATGCCAGTAGATATCACGGTCTTTCATTTTACCTTTTCCGGTGAGCAATGGCATGAAACTGATGCCGTCGCGTTGCTGTACGGTTGTATAGTTATCTACGCCTGCCATCTCAAGGATGGTGGGGAAGAAGTCCTCTATCATCAGGTAATGGTCGCATTGGGTTTGGGGCGTTACGATGCCCGGCCAGCGGACAATCATCGGTTCACGTATGCCTCCTTCGTAGGCGGAACCTTTACCACTGTTGAGCGGATAGTTCTGGACATGCAGTTGTCCGGCGCGGGTATGGGCCGCCAAACCGCCATTGTCGGACATGAAGATGAGGATAGTGTTTTCCGTCAGGTTGTTCTTGTCCAGATAATCCATAATGTCTCCCAAACTTTTGTCCATACCCTCAATGAGAGTAGCATAGGCGGCTTCTACCGGAGGAAGGCCTTTGTCCAGGTACTTCTGGTAGAAACGCATGTCAGGTTGTATAGGGGTATGGATGGCATAGTGTGCCATGTACAGAAAGAATGGCTTGTCAGTCTGCTGTGCATCGTCCAGGGCCTTCATGGCCTCTATGGTAAGGGCTTCACTTAGAAAAGTGTCGGTTCCATGATATTTCTCCAGACCGGGTACGGCAGCCAGCGGGCTTTTACCGTCTGTTTTGTTGCCGAAATTCTCCTTGCCATAGTAGCTGGCAGGTGAACCGGCAGCATGTCCGGCTATGTTCACTTCAAACCCCATTTTCAACGGGTCGGCTCCGGGAGTGCCTTCAGCACCGAAGTGGGCTTTTCCGCAATGAATGGTGTGATAGCCATGGTCTTTGAGCACTTCGGCCAGGGAGGTGACTTGTGTGGTCCGTTCCACGCCAGGCTCTTGACAAATGCCGTTAACGTTCCATTCCGGATAAATCATGACCGAGTCGGGTTGTTCATGGGTAGTGTTCTTACGGAGGGTCCAACTGGTGACTCGATGCCTGGCAGCATTCATTCCCGTAAAAAGGCTGACACGCGTAGGTGAACTGATGCTGCATGCATAGGCCTGCGTAAACATTTTGCCTTGTGTAGCCATCCGTTCCATGTTGGGAGTATGGTACGTATCGTTGTACTTGGTACGCTGTGTCCAAAAGGGGAGGGACGTGTCTTGCCATCCCATGTCATCCACTAGGAACAGAATGATGTTTGGCTGCTCTTTTGGAGCAGGTACGGCATCCCCAGGCGGCATGCCATACGCTTCTCCCGCCATTCCGCATATCGGAAGCATGGCGGATAATAATAATTCGTTTCTCATTTAGATAATAAATTAGAAAGGGTTAGATAGGTTGTAGTTTAATTGTTTTTTACATTATCCTTTGGCCTCCTGATACAAGAAGCGTTTGATAGATTTCTTCGGCGTTTTTTCAAATTCTTCAGGATAGATTTTCATTTTGAATATCTGGCTGTATGCGGGCAGTTCTGCATTCAGTGCCACACGGTTTTCCTCCATGACGCGTTCGATGTCGTCATTGTTCAGCCCATGGGCAAAGGCATCATCGAAGTCGGGGTAAACCAGACCTACCAGTTTCTCATTCTGCTGCACGATGATGCTTTCGGCTACATACGGCATATTGTTCAGTTTGTCTTCTATCTCTTCCGGGTAGATATTCTGACCGCTCGGGCCGAGGAGCATGTTCTTGCTGCGTCCCTTGATGCTTACGTTGCCTTCGGCATCCATCAGGGCAAGGTCTCCGGTGTGCAGCCAGCCGTCTTTGTCGAGTACCTGTACGGTGGCCTCGTCGTTCTTGTAGTAACCCAGCATGACATTGGGACCACGGCAGACAATCTCTCCCGGAATGTTTTCGGGATCGGATGATAGGATTTTCACCTCCATACGCGGTGCGGCCTTTCCGCATGAACCGGGTTTGAAGCGGGTCCAATCCTCGTAACAGATGATGGGGCCGCATTCCGTCATTCCATAGCCTACCGTATAGGGGAAATCTATCATCTTTAAGAACTGCTCCACTTCCTGGTTGAAGGCAGCTCCTCCTACAATGACTTCTGCAAAGTTTCCGCCAAAGGCTTGAATCATTTGTTCGCGTACGGTTGCTTTTATCTTGTCGTTAATGATGGGTACTTTCAGCAACAGCTTCATGGCGGGGGTTTCCAGCTTGGGCAGTACGCTCTTCTTTATAATCTTTTCGATAATGAGCGGAACAGCCACAATCAGGTTAGGCTTCACTTCGGTGAAAGCTTGGAAAATGATTTTGGGGCTGGGCATGCGAGTGAGGAAGAATATGTGGCAACCTACGGCGAATTCATACAGAAACTCGAATGCAAGTCCGTACATATGTGCCATTGGCAGCATGGAGACAATCTTGTCACCGGCTTTCAGCGGCAATACTTCGAAAGCAAAAGTAGTGTTTGACCAAAGGCTGCGGTAGGGCAGCATCACTCCTTTGGAGTAACTGGTGGTGCCGGATGTATAGTTGATGACCGCCAGTTCGTCGGGCTGGTCCTTGTGATAACTGACATGTTCCTTGCGGAAGTTCTTGGGGTATTTCTTACCGAACATTTCGTTGAGATGTTCGCGGGCATAGTCCAACTTTTCGCTGCGGGAGACAAGAATGTAGAAGTCTGCCATCATCATGATGCCCTCTAGCAGCGGCATAGCACTTTCGTTGAGGTTTTCCCAAACCTGGTCGCCTACGAAAAGCAGTTTGGCTTCGGAATGGTTCACGATGTTGTGTACATTGTCTGCCTTGAACTCGTGAAGGATGGGGACGATTACCGCACCGTAGGTCAATGTTGCGAGGAACGTTACGCCCCAGTGGGAACTGTTGCGGCCACAGACGGCAATCTTATCGCCTTTCTTGATGCCGCTTGCCTCGAAAATGATATGCAGCTTTTCTATTTTGCGGGCTACGTCCTTATATTGTAGGGTTGCTCCCTTGTAATCGGTCAAAGCGTCTAAATCCCAATTTTCCTTTATGCTATTCTCTATATAGGCGATAAAACTTTGTTCCATGATATTTAATTGCACATTTGGTTGAAAATTGTGCAAATATAAGGGTTTATATATAGAAAGCAAACTTTTATAAGGAAAATAGTTTTTATGGTGGCTATTTGTTAAAATTCGACAGTTATACCTAAAGTAGGCAGGATAGTGCCGCTTTCCTGCTTGAGGTATTTCATTTTATAGCGCTGTTCGGCAACGGGAGCGGACGGATTTTCGATGATGCCCGTACTCATTATCACATCCGGTTGCTTCAGTTTGTTGCCGGTGATATTCTGTATGTCCAGGTAGATTCCTATCATGCAGTGATGGAAGTAGAAGGACTTGTCCACACGCAAGTCTAACTGGGCAAATTTGGGAAGCCGCCCGGTATTGTAGTACGCATAGTCGTAGTAAGGCTGTCCTTTGGCATCCCATGCTTCTACGAGTGATGATTTGTCTTCATCATAGGGAGTGTAGGGGCTGCCGCCTATATAGCTTAGCTTGCCTCCTATGCTCCAGCGCTGGGACAGGTTGTATGTACCGCTCATGTTGAGGATGAAACGGTTGTCCCAGGCGGATGGAATGAAGTCTCCATCTGGACGGTTGCGGTATTCGCTGCGGTATAAGGTGAAGGAAGATACGAGATTGAACTTGCCGGATGCCTGCCAGCGGAACATGGTTTCCAGTCCGTAGGCCCTTCCGCTGGCTGTAGGGACGAGTGTTTCGTTGCCGGTGACACCGTAATCGTTTCCTTTGCATGCCAACGGAATGTTGTCTTGGAGGGAAAGTGGCATACGGCTGTAACGCTTGAAGAAACCTTCTGCAGAAACCATGAGCCGGTCTTGCAGGTGCCAGTCCAGACCGAGGCTGCTTTCAAAGACCTGCATGTACTTCAGGCCTTTGTTGAGATATTGCCCTTCATTGTCTTTATATCCTAAAGCGGTGTAGGGAGGCGATTGGTGGTAGAGGCCGGTACTTCCGCTCAGGGTCCATTGTTCCGAGAGTTTGTAGGATGCAGAGAGGCGTGGGGAGAACTGTTTCCAGAGCTGCCGCATCTTTCGGTTGTAAGTGTTGCCGTCCATACGGATACCGGCAGAAAGTGCCAGACGCTTGTCGGCGGTGGTATAGTCGGAAGAGAAGAAAGCCCCCCAGCCGAAGATGTTGAGTGAGGTTTCGTAGATGGAGAGCGTACCCGAATGACTGCCGTATAGTCTTTGCCGGCTGTGGTTTGCATAGATGGAGTTGTTCAGTTCTGCTCCTTCCTTTAGGGTCCATGCTCCCAAGCGCGTTTGGTTTTCAAAACGCAGGGTGGTCTTTTGCTCTGTGGAGCGTAGGCGCAGGGTCAGGTTATCTTCGGAAGAGTCATCGTTGTTGCGGTATTTCAGATTACGGTTGTTCAGGTAGTTATGGCTCAGTATGAGGGATTGCACGTGCCTTCCATTGTAGTGTCTGTAAGAGGCTCCGAGAGTGAATGTTTCCTGATGGATGGTGGGGAGATAGCTGAGCAGATATTCGGCATCTTCTCCTTTTTCATCGGTATTCAGTTTCATCTTGTCAATGCCTGCAAGACCAAGCAGGGTCAGCTCGCTGTGCTCGTTGAAACGGGTTTTTGTTTTGAATTGTCCGTCTATGAAATTGGGCAGGAAGGGCAGTCCCAAAGCTTTGAACAAGAGTTGCAGGTAGGACTGGCGTGCGGAAAACAGATAAGTGGTGCGCTGCCCCAGATGGCCTGCTCCGCTGAGCGAGACTTCCGATGCGCCGATGGTGGCTTTGAACGCCTGCTTGTCCGGATTTCCGTCCTTGAGGCGGAAGTCGAGGACGGAACTCAAGGCTCCGGAGCGGTTGGCGGGGAAGGCACCCGTATAAAATGTAATCTCACGTATCAGGTCGGCATTGACAATGCTTACCGGTCCTCCGGATGCACCTTGAGTGGCAAAGTGGTTGATGTTGGGAATTTCGATGCCATCCATATAAAAGCGGTTTTCGGAAGGAGAACCGCCCCGAACAATCAAGTCGTTGCGATAGCCGATGGGAGAGAAAGAGACGCCGGGATAGGAGCGTACGATGCGCGAGACATCCCGGTTGGCTCCGGGACTTTTCTCTATTTCCTGCAAGCCGATGATACGCATGCTGACTGGGCTTTCGATACTTCGCCGGAAGGGGGAAGGCACCACCACTACTGTGTTCAGCAGATTGGCATCCTCTTCCATCTCTATCTCGATGAACGGGGTTGAGGCTGAAACAATATATTCGGGGGTGGAAACAGTCTGGTATCCTATGCAGGATACCTCAAGGCTATAGATGCCCGGAGGTACCTGCTCTATCTTGAATGTGCCGAGTGAATCGGTGGACGCCCCTTTCCCGGGGATGCCGGCAACGAAAACGTTGGCGTAGGCCACGGGTTGTCTGGACTGTCTGTCGATGACTTTGCCGCGAACGGAATAGGTCACGGGAACCATCATGGCATGTACGGTTGGGCTGATACCTGATAAAAGTATCAGCAATATAAACAATACAGCTCCCACCTTGTGCCGCATGACATTCATGGCTAATCAGACGTCACTAATTACTTTCCCAAGTACCATCGGTACATGCGTTGCACACCTTCCTCGATATCAATCTTATGATGCCATCCCAATGCATGTAACTTGCCGGGATCGGTCAGTTTGCGCATGGTGCCGTCGGGTTTGGAAGTGTCGAAGGTCAGCCGGCCTTGATAACCTACGGTGTTGACAATCAGTTCTGCCAACTGGCGGATAGTGATTTCCTTGCCCGTACCGATATTGATGTGGCAGTTGCGGATTTCCTTGTCGTCCAGCTTGAAGGTATCTTTGAAGTCGACGTGTTCCATGACGAAGACGCTGGCATCTGCCATCTCCTCGCTCCAGAGGAATTCGCGCAAGGGGGTGCCGGTACCCCATAATCTCACTTCTTCTTCTCTGATGCCGTATTTCCGGAGGATATTCAGAATGTCCTCTTTGCTGCTGTCGCCGTTGATGCCTTCTACCGGACGCAGGTTCATGTCGTGGCGTACGGCATTCCAGTCGCCTTGTTTCAGGCAGTGGGCAAGGTGTATCTTGCGTATCATGGCGGGGAGCACGTGGCTGCGTTCCAGGTCGAAGTTGTCGTTGGGGCCGTAAAGGTTGGTGGGCATCACGGCAATGTAGTTCGTACCATATTGAAGATTGAAGCTTTCGCACATTTTCAGTCCGGCTATTTTGGCGATGGCATAGGGCTCGTTCGTGTATTCCAGCGGAGAAGTGAGGAGTGCGTCTTCTTTCATCGGCTGTTCGGCATCACGGGGATAGATGCAGGTGCTGCCCAGAAAGAGAAGTTTTTTCACTCCGTGGCGGAAGCTTTCGCCGATGACGTTCTGCTGTATCTGCAAGTTCTTGTAGATGAAGTCGGCACGGTAGATACTGTTGGCCATGATGCCACCCACAAAGGCGGCGGCAAGGAATACATATTCGGGCTGTTCCTCGTCGAAGAAGCGGCGTACGGCAACTCCGTCGAGCAGATCGAGTTCTGTGTGGGTCTTGCCGATGAGATTGGTGTATCCTTTCTCCTCAAGATTTTTCCAGATGGCAGAACCTACCAGTCCCCGGTGGCCTGCTACATATATTTTGGCATTTTTGTCTAACATTGTTGTCTGAAAGTTTAATAGTTCATTCAAAGCTCTTTGCTTCTTAAATACAGTTTCTTCACAAATTTCATGTCGTGCTCTGCCATGATGCGTACCAACTCTTCAAAACTGGTCTGCCTCGGATTCCATCCCAGCAGTGTTTTTGCTTTGGTGGGGTCGCCCAGCAATTGTTCCACTTCGGCAGGCCGGAAATATTTGGGGTCGACTTCCACGAGGACTTTTCCGGTCTGTGTGTCGATACCCTTCTCATCCACTCCCTGGCCTTCCCAGCACAGAGTGATGCCTACCTCCCGGAATGCCAGTGTCGCAAATTCGCGTACGGTATGCATTTCTCCGGTGGCAATGACGAAGTCTTCGGGGGTGTCGTGCTGCAGGATGAGCCACATGCACTCGATGTAGTCTTTGGCATATCCCCAGTCGCGCCGGGCATCCAGATTGCCCAGATACAGCTTGTCCTGGAAGCCTTGGGCGATGCGGGCAGCCGCCAGTGTGATTTTTCTTGTCACGAAGGTTTCACCTCGGCGTTCGCTCTCGTGGTTGAAGAGTATGCCGTTTACAGCAAACATGCCATAGCTTTCGCGGTAGTTCTTTGTAATCCAAAAGCCATACTGTTTGGCTACGCCATAGGGGCTGCGGGGATAGAACGGGGTCGTTTCGCTTTGCGGCACTTCCTGCACTTTTCCGAAGAGCTCGGAAGTGGAGGCCTGGTAGATGCGTGTCTTCTTTTCCATACCGAGAATGCGTACGGCTTCGAGCATGCGCAGGGTGCCTACGGCATCGGTTTCGGCGGTATATTCGGGCACGTCGAAGGATACTTTGACATGGCTTTGGGCGGCAAGGTTATATATTTCGTCCGGCTGCACACTCTGGATGATACGGATGAGAGAGCTGGAGTCTGTCATGTCTCCATAGTGCAGATTAATGGTACGTTTCTGTTTCATGTCGCGTACCCACTCATCGAAGTAGAGGTGTTCGATGCGGCCGGTGTTGAAAGAGGAAGAGCGACGCAGGATACCGTGCACTTCATATCCTTTCTGCAGGAGGAATTCGGCAAGGAACGAGCCGTCCTGCCCGGTAATGCCGGAGATAAGGGCTTTCTTCATAATGTATGCTTCTTGTTATTATGTCTTTTCGGACTGCAATATTCGTTATTTTCCACGAGATGGCAAAATATAAACTATTTCTTTCCCATCACTTTGTCGATAATCAGTGCGATTGCCCCGTCGCCCGTCACATTGCAGGCAGTACCGAAGCTGTCCATCGCTATGTATAGTGCAATCATCAGCGCTTGTGCCGACTCGTCGAAGCCCAGCATGGATTGCAGGATGCCCAGTGATGCCATGATGGCGCCTCCCGGTACCCCGGGAGCGGCTACCATAGTGATGCCCAGCATGAAGATAAATCCTGCAAATAGAGGGAAATCATGGGGCATGCCTTGCATTATCATCAGTGCCAGGGCGCATGCCACAATCTTCAATGTGCTGCCCGACAGATGGATGGTGGCGCAAAGTGGGATGACGAATCCGGCAATATCGGCAGAGACGCCGTTCTTCCGACTTTGCTCCAATGTTACAGGGATAGTGGCGGCACTGGATTGAGTGCCTAGAGCCGTGAAGTAGGCAGGCATCATTCGTCCCAGTAGTTTGAGAGGGTTCTTGCGGACAAACAGTGCCGCAATGCTGTATTGGAATACCAGGAGAAAGATGTGAAGCAGGAAGATTACACCGATAATCTTAATAAAGACCATCAGGATGCCGAATACTTGTCCACTGTGCGTCATGTTGAGGAAAATGCCGAAAATATAGATGGGAAGCAGCGGCAATATCACTGCACTGATCATGCGGATGACAATCTCTTGAAAATCGCGTGCCGCATTTTTCAGTACCTCACTTTTCAGATGAGCCAGGCCCAGCCCCAGTGTGAAGGCAAGTACGAGTGCGGTCATAACATTCATCAAGGGCGGGATACCCACGGAAAAATAGGGAAGAATGCCTTGAGACTCACTGACTTCTTCTAACGGCACCCCGGTTTCTATGAGGGAAGGAAATACCGCCATACCGGTGAAATAGGAGAGAAAGCCGGAGAATAAGGTAGCTCCGTAAGCAATGAGCGCCGTGACGACCAGCATCCGTCCGGCTCCTTTGCCGATGTCGGCAATGGCAATCGTGACCAGTCCCACAATGATGAGGGGGATGGAGAAGTTCAGGAATTCACTGAAAATGGCATTGAATGTTACGAACAGCCGTACCAGCGAAGCCGGTAGGAAATTTCCGAAAAGTATACCTAAGATAATGGCAATGATGATGCGTGGCAATAGTCCGATGTGGAAGTTCTTCATGAGCATTGGTTTTCTGTCTGGTTGAAAAATAGGCTTTCGCTGACAAAAGTACTATTTTATTTTCGTAATTCATACGAACAAATGCTGTTAGCATTTTGTTTCCATATAAAGACAAAATTTACATGAATATGAAGAATTTAAATAAAACAGACATTGGACTTATCGGTCTGGCAGTTATGGGCGAGAATTTGGCCCTCAATATGGCAGATAAGGGATGGAATGTTTCGGTATATAATCGTACGGTTCCGGGAGTGGAAGAAGGGGTGGTGGAGCGTTTTGTGAACGGCCGCGCCAAAGGGAAAAAAATTGAAGGCTATACAGATATAGCCGAATTTGTAACTTCCATTGCCATACCCCGCAAAATAATGATGATGGTTCGTGCCGGCAGTGCGGTGGATGAACTGATGGAACAGCTGTTTCCCCATTTGTCCGAAGGGGATATCCTGATTGACGGTGGTAATTCCAATTATGAGGACACCAACCGGCGTGTGGCATTGGCCGAAAAGAAAGGCTTCCGTTTTGTGGGAGCTGGAGTTTCCGGTGGAGAGGAAGGAGCGCTGAACGGCGCGTCTATCATGCCCGGAGGATCTGAAAGTGCCTGGCCTGAGGTGAAGCCTATCCTGCAGAGTATTGCGGCAAAAGCATCTGACGGTACCCCGTGCTGCCAGTGGATTGGTCCTGCCGGTTCCGGTCATTTCGTCAAGATGATACATAACGGTATCGAATATGGAGATATGCAGCTTATTGCCGAAGCTTATTGGGTGATGAAGAATCTGCTTGGTCTGGACAATGGACAGATGGCGGAAATCTTTGCTGATTGGAATGAGGGTAAGTTGCGTAGCTATCTCATTGAAATTACCGCCAACATACTGCGTCATAAGGACAAATCAGGAGGTTACCTGATAGATAAGATATTGGATACCGCCGGACAGAAAGGTACGGGCAAGTGGTCCGTTATCAATGCGATGGAGCTGGGCATGCCGTTGGGGCTGATTGCTACGGCTGTGTTCGAACGTAGTTTGTCGGCACAGAAGGGCTTGCGTGAAACGGCTTCCAAGCAATTTGTATGCCGACGCTCGCAGGCGGTGTACAACAAGTCGGAGATGGTGAAGGATATCTATTCCGCACTCTATGCTTCCAAATTAGTGTCATATGCTCAGGGATTCGCCGTGTTGCAGCGTGCATCCGACGCTTTTGCCTGGAACCTCGATTTGGCATCCATCGCACGCATGTGGCGGGGCGGCTGCATCATCCGTAGTATTTTCCTGAACGACATAGCTACGGCTTTCGAGGCAAAAGACAAGCCCAAACATCTGCTGTTGGCTCCTTATTTCAAAAATGAAATGCAGCTGTTGCTTTCCGGCTGGAAACATCTGGTGGCACAATCCATGAAAGAGGAACTTCCGGTGCCTGCATTCTCGTCCGCCTTGAATTATTTCTATTCGCTGGTGTCTGCCAAGTTGCCTGCCAATATGATTCAGGCGCAACGTGACTATTTTGGTGCGCATACCTTTGAAAGGACAGACGAGTTGCGTGGACAGTTTTTCCATGAAAATTGGACGGGACACGGAGGAGATACGAAATCGGGTACGTACAATGTGTGAGAAAGGGGGAGAAGATGATGAATAAATTAGTGATTGTTATATTCGGCGCTTCGGGTGACTTGACGAAGCGCAAACTGATGCCGGCGCTCTATACTTTATATAGTGGCGGGCGGTTACCGGAAGGATTCTCCATTCTGGGGATAGGACGCACCGAGTATACGGATGCCCGTTACCAAGAATATATAATGAGTGAATTGAGTAAGTTCGTAGCTTCCAAAGAGCAGGTGGAAGATAAAATGAGGGATTTTTGCAGCCATCTGCATTACCAGACATTGGATCCCGCCGAGGTTGAAGGCTATCACCTGCTGGACGGACGTTTACAAGAGTTTACCGGTGAGAAGAAACCGGACAACCTGCTGTTCTATCTGGCTACTCCACCTTCCTTGTACGGTGTCATTCCCTTGCACTTGAAGGCGGCCGGTCTGAACCGTCCTGATACGCGTATCATCGTTGAAAAGCCGTTCGGTTACGATTTGGAGTCAGCCAGAAAGCTGAATAGCATTTATGCTTCCGTTTTCAAGGAGCATCAGATTTACCGCATCGACCATTTTCTGGGTAAGGAAACGGCGCAGAACATTCTCGCCTTCCGTTTTGCCAACGGAATCTTCGAACCGCTATGGAACCGTAATTATATAGACTATGTGGAGATTACAGCCGTAGAGAATCTGGGTATCGAAGGACGTGGCGGATTCTATGAAGGTGCCGGAGCCCTGCGCGATATGGTACAAAACCACCTCATACAGCTTGTGGCGCTCACTGCATTGGAACCGCCTGCCGTTTTCAATGCCGATAATTTCCGCAACGAGGTGGTGAAGGTCTATGAGTCATTGGCCCCCTTGACAGAGGAGGATTTGGAGGAACACATTGTCCGCGGACAATATACGGCTTTGGGCTCGAAAGCCGGGTATAGGGAAGAGAAGAACGTGGCACCTGATTCGCGTACCGAAACGTATATTGCCATGAAAATCGGTATTAACAACTGGCGGTGGAAGGGTGTTCCTTTCTATATCCGTACCGGCAAACAAATGCCGACAAAGGTGACTGAGATTGTTGTACATTTCCGTGAGACGCCCCATCAGATGTTTCGTTGCGAGGGTGGACATTGTCCCCGTGCGAATAAGCTGATTCTCCGCCTGCAGCCCAATGAAGGCATTGTGCTGAAATTCGGCATGAAGACTCCCGGACCGGGATTTGACGTGAAGCAGGTGATGATGGACTTCAGTTATGACCAGTTGGGCGGGCTGCCTACCGGCGATGCCTATGCCCGTCTGATAGAGGACTGCATACAAGGTGACCCTACACTCTTTACCCGCAGCGACGCGGTAGAGGCTTCATGGCGCTTTTTCGATCCCGTGTTGCGCTATTGGAAAGAGCATACGGATGCTCCTTTATATGGGTATCCCGTAGGTACGTGGGGACCTTTGGAAAGTGAAGCGATGATGCACGAACATGGTGCTGAGTGGACCAATCCGTGTAAGAATTTGACTAATACAGATGAATATTGCGAGTTATGAAAAGTTATGTTTACCATTCGGCTACAGCTACGGCACATGCGTTGATTGAACATTTGATTGCGATGATGGAGCGTGAGCCGGAAAAGACCTTTTATTTTGCATTCAGTGGGGGAAGTACTCCTTCGCTGATGTTTGACATTTGGGCCAACGAGTACAAGGAGGTGACTCCTTGGATGCGGATGCGGATTTATTGGGTGGATGAACGGTGTGTGCCGGCAGAGGATTATGAGAGCAATTATGGTACCATGCGCCGTTTGCTGTTGGATGAAGTAGGCATGCCTGATGAATACGTTTATCCTATTTATGGAGTGAACCGCCCGGAGATTGAAGCAAAGAACTATTCGACGCTGGTTTGCCGCACGGTTCCGCTTTGGGGTGGCTTCCCGGCCTTCGATGTCGTTTTGCTCGGTGCTGGAGACGACGGGCATACCTCCTCTATCTTTCCGGGGCAGGAATATCTGCTTTCTTCCTTTCATCCTTATGAGGTGAGTGTCAATCCCTATAATGGGCAGAAACGCATAGCCATGACCGGCTGCCTTTTGTTTGCTGCGAAGAATCTTATTTTCTTTATTACCGGCAAGAATAAGGCGGATGTGGTCCGCGATATTCTTGATTCCGGGGATACCGGTCCGGCAGCTTATGTGGCCCACCATGCCGAGCGTGTGGAATTGTTCCTCGATGCTCAGGCCAATGGCGGGAAAATGTCTACTTAGATGTACCGCTCTCCAGAATGCTTACGATGGAGAATAATGTAAAGCAGATGCCTCCCAAACCTGCCAGTACGCGTGCAGGGACAAAATAGGCATTGTGCAGGCTTGCCATCTCAAACAGAAAGGCGGAGAGAAACAGACAAGCCAGGGCCGTGAAGACCGGAATCAGCGGGATGCGGTTGGCCAGCTTGAAAGTGTTCCGCCAGATGGCGGCAAGTAGTATGACTTTGCTGGAAATGCTGTAGCATACCAGTCCCAGGCCTATCATAATATATCCTGTGGAGGAGAGTGCCGGATTGCTGTTGGCCAAGACCAGAAGTCCCCAGAGAATGCTGATGCTGCCCATTATCAAAACAAGGGCCGGCCATTGTTTCCGTTCAGACTTTGTATAGTTGTTGCGTATCTGGCGGACGATGGTTGCAACCAGCGCCACCAAGCTGGAACAGATACAAGCAAGTCCTGCCATGACATGGCCTGCTACATAATATGCATTGTGCTCGCTGCTTTTTGACAATAGCCAGAAGGCCCATATCCATGCCATTACTGCCATAAGGGTGGCAACTGCTATCAGGATATATCCCTGGGAGGAATTGAATGCATCGGCAGGTTGTAGCTGGTCGGTACGTTCCGAGTTGGCGGGAATGAGGGTGAAGCGGGTGGAGGCTGTGGCTGTGGTAGCTACACAAGCTGTGATGAAACCGACTCCGCAAATCACGTGTCCTGCCACGAAATTGCTTGCCGTGGCAGCTTCGTGCATATAATTCCAACCATAGATTACTGTGAGTACGGCTGCCAGGTAACCAATAACCGGAAGTGCGTATCTGGCTATCGGATTGTAGGTATGAATAATTTGTCTAATGATTGTTGCCGCTGTGGCGAACAAGGCAATGCAAATCATCCCTAAGGAAAATACTACCGGACCGGCCACAAATTTTGCCGAATCCAGTCCTTCGTGGAGCACAAAGGCTCCGTAGCCGAAACAGAAAAGGGCCATCAACAAGGGTATAGCCCTGAAAAGAATACTGATACCGTAATTCATAACTGTTGTTTTTAGAGTTTCCTCTTCAAACAGCGTTTCTGTGGCTTTGTTCCTCCTTTTAAGATTTATTTGTGATGAGAAGTGTTTCCCTGTCCGTATTTAGGGAGCCAGCCTCTCCTTTTTCCAGCTGCCATCCGCTTGTTGGGAATAGAGGAAACGGTCGTGTAGCCTGCTTTCCCGTCCTTGCCAGAATTCAAAACGGAAAGGGGTGACGGCAAAACCTCCCCAGTTGTCGGGACGTTTGATACTTTGCCCTATCCATGTTGCCGCTTCGCGGACGAACGCGCGCATTATCTCCATACGGCTGCCGATGACGTGACTTTGGGGTGAAATCCTCGCCCCGATTTTACTTTTGTAAGGCCTGCTTGCAAAATAGGCGTCAGAATCGGCAGGAGCGCATCTTTCAGCTTTTCCTTCAATGTGTATTTGCCTTTCCAGTTTGTGCCATACGAAAGATAAGGATATATACGGATTTGCAGTCAGTTGCCGGCCTTTTCTGCTTTCGTAGTTGGTGAAGAAGATGAACCGGCCATTTTCCACCCCTTTCAGCAACACTGTGCGTGTAGAGGGATGTCCGTCTGACGAGACTGTAGCTACCGTCATGGCGGTGGGCTCGTACTCATCACTATGGATAGCATCGTTCAGCCAATGGTCGAATTGCTCAAGGGGATTGTCGTTGAGGTTACCCGGTGTCAGCCTGCCTTTCTTATATTCTCTTCTGATGTCAAAGAGTTGTGATTTCATTATCGTGTGGTTTTATCAGGAGTGATATATTGTTTTTCTATGTAACAGTCTGAGAGGGCTGAATGTTTTTGTTTTTCTGCGGAAAGAAAAATATGGAAGAAGGAAATGGCTGTGTTGATACTTAAAAAAATGGGGGTGTGTCAAAATTCACCACAGATTACACGGATTAACACAGAATGAGCTTAATCTACTGATAGTCAAAGATACTTATCTGTGCAAATCTGTGTAATCTGTGGTGAATACCAGTTTCGACACACCCTCGGATATTGGAGATTACCTTATGAAGACAAGTGGAAAGTGGACACTGGCATGTCTGCTATTGTAATTTAAACATTACGGGAACTGTGAATTTACAACGGACCGGTTTGCCTCGTTGCTCACCGGGTTTCCATTTGGGCATGGTGGAAATCACACGGATAGCTTCTTTGTCCAGATAGGGATCTACGCCTCTTACTACTTTTACATCTACGATGCTGCCGTCTTTGTTGACAACGAATTGTACTATTACGCGCCCCTGGGTTCCGGTCTCTTGTGCAATAGTCGGGTATTTTATACTCTTACCCAGATATTGCATCAGACTCATGCCATTATAAGAAAACTCGGGATTCTTCTCTACAACTTCAAAAATCTCATCCTCTACCGGAATCTCTTCATCTACGGTTGGAGATATGGGTTTGATGATTACAGCTTCACCGATTTCTTCGGAAGAGGCAATGGCTGTTTCTTTCACATTGTCATTATCATCCACAATTGTCAATACCTCGGCAATTGCAGGAGCTTGAGGGGGTGGCGGAGCTACTAATTCGGGTTGCTCCGTGATAGGAATTTCAATTTCCTGCTCAAATACGTTCTCGGTAATAGCACCGCTCATGTCAATCCTAACATCACGCTTCGACCATTCAAATGCAACGAACATGAAGACCAGCACAATTACATAACCTACAAGTAGCCAACTTGACTTCTTGTTTTCCAGGCTTGCTTTGGATGTTTTCTTGATTTCCATAATTTACAAGATTATTACCGTATAATGGTTGTCGCGAAACTAACATTATACAGATGTGATTAGTAAAATCATAAAACATGCGTGCCCACTTGTTTCTGTATTAAAGATAAGAAAATGAATGTTATGTTGGTGTTTGATATGTAGTTATATATAGTTTTTTAAATTTGCTTTGATAATTTTTCTGCTTGTGGATTAAATAGTGTTGATATGTAAAAAGCACTTCCAACGTTCGCTTACGGAGGAAGTGCTTCACACAAAAACTAAACTAGACTTAACTAAACTATTCTATTGGGGGAGTTTCACAACTCCTATCTGTTCGGTGCAAAGATAAAAAAACATATTTTAATATGCAAAAGGATTCTATAATAAATCGACGGTTTTTCCGATTTTATCGACGGATTGGTCGATTTTTTTAGCTTCTTTGGTCTAAAAATTCTTGAAAAGCCAGTTTATAGCTGTCGCTTATCGGGATGTAGTTCTTTCCGAACACGATGCGACCACGGTCTATAATACGTATTTTATTCTTCTGAACAATGTAGGAACGGTGGACGCGCATGAAACGCGAGGCAGGCAGAAGTTCCTCCATTGCCTTCATGCTCATGAGAGACAGGATAGGCTTGGGAGAATCCTCCTCGTAGATTTTGAGATAGTCTTTCAGCCCCTCTATGTACAGAATTTTACTCAATTCGATTTGCACCAGCTTATACTCGCTTTTTACGAAGATGCTCTGAATCTCTTCCTTGGGCTGTTGCAGCAATTCAAACCATTGCACAGCCTTGTTGGCAGCCTGCAGAAAGTCGACGTAGGAGATGGGTTTCAGCAGGTAGTCCAGCGCATTGACTTTGTAGCCGTCTATGGCATACTGGTCGAAGGCGGTGGTGAAGACAATGCGGGTGCCGGAATCGACCATCTTCGAAAATTCCAGTCCGTTCAGTTCGGGCATCTGGATGTCGAGGAAAAGCAGGTCGATGTGCTTCTCGGGCAACTCCTTGATGGCTTGCACGGCACTGGAATATTTACCGACCAACTCCAGAAACGGGGTCTTGTTGACGTAGCTTTCCAGTAACCCCAGGGCGAGGGGTTCGTCGTCTACAATGGCGCACTTCAGATTCATATCTTTATAATTAAAATAGATTTATACTCTTTCATGTCCTCACTCACTCCTTGCTGCCAGTCGTAATGGCCGGGATAGGTCAGTTCCAGACGCTTGCGCACCTGTTCTAGGCCGATGCCGCTTCCGCTTTTATCTGCCACGCTTTTGGGATGATAGCTGTTGGTTATTTCGCAATGTATCTCTCCGGGGCTTTCACTGAAGTGAATACGGATAAAGCTGGGCTCGGTGGGGGAGATGCCATGCTTGAAGGCATTCTCTATGAGGGAAATAAAGATGAGCGGAGCTATTTCCGTACGGCTGTCCGGTCGGACGTCTATCTTTGTTTCCACACGGACGTTGGCAGAGAGGCGGATGCGCATTAGTTCGATGTAGTTGCGGATGAAGTCCATCTCCTTGTCCAGGGTGACGAAGTTCTGCTGATTGTCATACAGCACATGGCGCAGCAGTCGGCTCAGTTCCTGCACGGCAGTCTGTGCCTTGTCGGCATCGAAGGCGATGAGGGCGTAGATGTTGTTCAGCGTATTGAGCAGGAAGTGCGGGTTGAGCTGGTTGCGCAGGTTCTTCAACTCGGATTCCGTGCGGCTTTTCTCGGCTTCGCGGCGGGCGGCGTCCATCTGCGCCCAGCGGCGGCTCAGCTTGATGGCAGCGCTGAGGCCGGCGGTGAGAATCATGGTCGAGACGTCGCGCAAGATGAATATCCATTTGGGAGGCCCCATGTGCTGACCGTCATCATCGCCGCGCATATGGTTTTGGAATGTGTATTCTTGCCAAAGGTGGGCGCCGGTGGTAATGCAGATGATGAGCAGTGTGTTCAGCAGGAGATACTGCCGGATGCGTCCCTCGAACAAGTAGCGGGGAATGAGGAGGCAGTAGTTGATGTAGAATACAAGGAAGAATGAGAGGGTACTGCTGCTACCGTGGCGCAGATAGTCCGCAAGGCTGATATTGAAGCCGCTGCGTGTCATCATCAGAAAGGGGAAACCGATGACGATACCCCAGACAATGATGTGTATCAGGGTTTCGATGCCGCGGCGGCGTGGGTTAGGGAGCTGTTGTTTCATCATGATACAAAGATAGGAATTTTAGATGAATATTGTTAATATCCACCGCCTGCGAAGCAAATTTCTGTTCGCAGGTTGCGGATAAGCGTTTCCAGGTTGCGGATATGTATCCCAAGCTTGCGGATGTCTATCCCAAGGCTTGGGATAGAGATTATTCTTAGTTTCGCATAACTTTTTTCCCTATTGCCGGAAACTTTTTTCCTAATACTTAAGAACTATTTGGCTAACTTCCGGCAAGGGAGAAAAGGTTATTCGTAGCGTATGGCCTCTATCGGGTCGAGGTCCGCAGCTTTCTTGGCGGGATACCAACCGAAGAACACTCCGGTGACGGTACATACGGCGAAGGAGAGGAATACACTCCACGGCTGGATGAAGATGGGCCAGTGGGCAACGCTCTTCACTATCCAGCTGGCTCCGCATCCGATGATGACGCCGATGATGCCTCCGGTGATGCTGATGAGGATAGCTTCGATGAGGAACTGGCTCAAGATGTCGACACCGCGGGCGCCTACACTCATGCGCAGGCCGATTTCGCGCGTGCGTTCCGTCACCGATACGTACATGATGTTCATAATGCCGATGCCGCCCACTACGAGCGAAATGCCGGCTATGCAGGCAAGCAGCGTGGTCATCAGGTCGGTGGTGGAATTCAGCATGGTGCTGAGTTCCTGCTGGCTGCGAATGGTGAAGTCGTCGTCGTCATTCTCCTTCAGCTTGTGGTTGCGGCGCAGTATCTCGGTGATTTCGTCGGTGGCATTGTCCGTCATGTCCTCGGTGAGGGCGGAGGCGAAGATGCCGCTAAGGTAGGTCTGTGCCAGCAGGCGTTTCATCACGGTGCTGTAAGGGGCAAGCACTACGTCGTCTTGGTCCATGCCCATGGAGTTGTAGCCTTTGGACTTCAGCACGCCCACCACGCGGAAGGGCACTTGGTTGAAGCGGATGATACGTCCCACGGGGTCCTCTCCTCCGGGAAAGAGGTTGTCTTGGATGGTCTTTCCGATGACGCACACCTTGGCAGAGGTCTGTATGTCGGCTTCGGTAAACATCTCGCCGTTCTCCACGCTGAGCTGCCGGATTTCGAGATAGTCCGTGCCCACGCCGCTCACGGAGGAGGGGTAGTTGTTGTTGCCCGCGATGAGCTGCCCGCTGGAGGAGACATTGGGGCTGACGGCAGCCAGGAAGTTGGTTTCGTTGCGCAGGGCTTCGTAGTCGGTCAGCTTCAAGGTCTGCATGGCGCTGGGGTCTTGGCGGACACCGCCGCGCATGTCGGCACCGGGGTGAATCATAATCATGTTGGAGCCCATCTCGGAGATTTGCGCCTGGATGCTTTTCTTCGAACCTTGTCCGATGGCAAGCATCGTGATGACGGACGCCACGCCGATGATGATGCCCAGCATGGTGAGGAATGCGCGCAGCTTGTTGTTGTTCAAGGCTCGCAAGGCTATTTTGAAAAGGTTTGTTCCGTTCATATCGTTTTAATGGAAAGTTTAAAATTAATCCCTAATCCTTAATCCCTTATCCCTCATTCCTCCTCCTGCTTAGGCAATGCTGCCAGGGCTTCGGCTGCATTCTGGATTTGGGTGTTGATGGTATCGTCCTTGATTTGTCCGTCGCGCAGCACGATGTTGCGGCTGCTGTACTGGGCTATTTCGGGGTTGTGGGTGACGAAGATGATGGTGCGTCCTTCGGCATGCAGCTTTTGGAACAGTACCAGAATCTCGAAAGAAGTACGGGTGTCCAGGTTACCCGTAGCTTCGTCTGCCAGGATAACGGCGGGATTGTTCACCAAGGCGCGGGCGATGGCTACGCGTTGCATCTGACCGCCGGACATCTGATTGGACTTATGTTCCAGTCGGTCGCCCAGCCCCACGGCTTGCAGGGCTTCGATGGCACGTCTCCGCCTTTCGGAAGCCGAGACGGAGGAGTTATACATCAGCGGTAGCTCCACATTTTCCACGGCAGTGGTTTTGGGCAGCAGGTTGTAACTCTGGAATACGAAGCCGATTTTACGGTTGCGTAGTACGGCGCGTTGAGGCTTGCTCATGGTGCGTACGGAGATACCGTCCAGCAGGTATTCGCCGCTGGTGGGCGTGTCCAGGCAGCCGAGGGTATTCAGCAAAGTAGACTTTCCGGAGCCCGATGTACCCATGATGGTGACAAACTCGCCTTCACGGATGGTGAACGAGACGCCGCGCAGGGCATGCACGGTTTCGTCCCCCACCTGGAAGTTGCGTTTGATATTTTGAAGTTCAATGACTGCTTTATTCATAATTCTTTTTTTGTATTATTTTCCGCTCTTCTTCTTACTTCCCGGAGGGCCAGGCATGAACGGACTCTTCTCACCTCCGGGAGCTTCCTGGCTCATGTCCGGAGCGCCGCTGCCGGGCATGCTGCCGATGGTGGCTTCGGTCACCACTACGGTACCTTCGTTAATGCCGCTGATAATTTCCGTGTTGACTCCGTTGGAGATACCTATCTTCACAGGATGGGCGGTAAAGGTGTTGCCTTCGCGGGTCCAGAGTTTATGTTCCCCTTCGCAATCCTTCACGATATCATTGTCGCCGATAAGCGGTTTTTCGGGGTTGAAGCGCAGGGCACGGGCAGGAGCGCACAGCACGTCTTTGCGGTCGAGGGTGAAGATGGTGACGTTAGCTGTCAGGCGTGGTTTCAGTTTCAGGTCCGGGTTGTGGGCGGAGATGACTACTTCGTAGGTCACAACCGTGCTGGTGCTGGTGCTCGACGTGCTGCTTGAGCTGGCATCTCCCAGACGAATTTGTGTGACCACTCCTTCGAACACGTCATTCGGGTAGGCATCTACGGTAAACGTGGCGCGCTGTCCCTCTTCCACACCGCCTATGTCCGCTTCGTCCACGTCGGCCACAACCTGCATCTGCGTCAGGTCGGCAGCGATGGTGAACAGTGTCGGTGTCTCGAAGCCGGAAGCCACGGTCTGTCCTGCTTCCACGTCGCGGCTGATGACCACACCGTCGATGGGAGAGGTGATGGTGGCGTAGGAGAGGTTGCGTTCAGCCTTTGCCAGTGATGCCTGGCTGCTTTCGTAGTTGCTCTTGGCCTTCTCGTAGTTATAGACGGACTGCTCATAGTCCGTGGCGGCGATGAGCTGCTTTTCGTTCAGCGTCTTGTTGCGCTCGTAGAGTTTTTTCTGGTACTCGTATTCGGCCTTTGCACCGTTGTAGGCGGCGCGTTGCGAAGCGAGTTCGCTTTGCAGTGTCACGCGGTCCATCTCGGCAATGAGTTGGCCTTTGGTTACTACGGAATTGTAGTCTACATGAATCTTGTCGATGATACCGCTCACCTGGGTACCCACTTCCACTTCCGTCACCGGTTCGATGGTCCCCGTGGCGGTTACGGATTCGGAAATCTCGCCTTTATGGATGGTTGCTGTGGCGTAGGTCACCTTGTGCTTGGCCTTGGCACCACCGAGGAGCCATACGCCGCCGCCCACTATGATTACGGCAGCTACGGCAATGAGGATGATTCTTTTTTTGTTCATATATATAAGGTATTATAATTCGATTTTTTCTCCTTGATAAAACTTCAGTAGCTGCATATTCAGTATGGCCATGTATTTGGCTTGCAGTGTCTCCTGCTGTGCGCTGAGCAGATTGCTTTTCTCAGTCAGCAGTTCTACGGTATTCTTCATGCCCAGGTTGAACTGCTCTTGAATCAGTTCATAGCTGGTCTGCGTACTTTTCAGTTTCTCTGTGGCGGCGGCGTAGCGCTGCTGGGCGCTGTTGGCATCGAGCCAGAGGGTTTCGATGGTCTTGTACAGCGTTTTTTGGTCGTCCAGCAGGTCCAGTTCGCTGGTCTGTTTCTGAATCTTGGCTTTCTCTACGGCACTCTTGGTCTGCCGGTTGCTGAAGATGGGCACGCTTACGGTGAAGCCCAGCGAGTTGTTCCAGTTCTGTTTGACTTGCTCGCTGAAGGTGAAGTCATTGCCGTTGGCATGGCTGGTTCCGATGCCGGCGCTGAGGCTCAGCGTAGGCAGATAGCCAGCGCGGGCAATTTTGATGTCGAGGTCGGATGCCTGTATATTCAGTTTGCCGGCTTCTATTTCCGGACGGAGCACGAGGGCAGAACGGTAAACGTCCGTTTTGGTGGGCAGGGGTGCCAGTACGTTTTCCGTGCCGAGTGTGGGGATGTAGAGGTTCATCTCGGATTCGCCGTCCAGTTCCAGGAGTTGTTTCAGTTGTAGTTTGTAGTCTTGCAGGGTGGCTTGTGCTGTCACCAGCTGGTACTTGTCGGTACTCACTTGCGCTTCCAGTTGTGCCAGGTCGCTTTTGGCTATGCTTCCTGCTTCGAGAAGTTGGCGGGCGCGTTCGCATTCGGCCTGGCTCACTTCCAGGGTCGATTCGTTCACTTTCACGGCTTCGGCGGCGTAGAGTATCTGTACGTAGGTTTGTGCGATACTTTCTTCGATGCTGTTCTCGCTCTGTGCTACGCTAAGTTCGGCAATGCGGTTGTTCAGTTGCTGTTGTTTGATGGTGTTGAGGCGTTTCCCGCCGTTGTAGAGGGTCCAGTTGGCATCAATGCCGTAGCTGCCGTTATAGGAAGTCTTGCTCTGGCTGCTGGTGATGTTGTCGCCGTCGATGATGGTGTTTGTCTCGCTCTTCGGGCGATTCACGACACGCTGGCTCACACTGGCCGAAAGGCTGGGGAAGAGAGCGGCTCGGGCGGTCTTTACATCTACCTGGGCACTTTCCGCACTGAGGCGGTTCTTGCGGATGGTGATGTTTTGCTGCAAGGCATAGTCGATGCACGCTTGCAAGTCCCATTGGGCGGGCAGGCTGTCGGCTGGCTGCTCGGAACTGCCGGGTATCTGCGTGGAAGTGCCGTTTTGGGCGGCCACTCCCATGCAGCTTGCCATACATAGCGCTATCACTGTCAATCTTTTTACGTTCGTCATATCTTCGTTATTCTATGGTTTTACATTTGCAAATGTAGTAGGGTGGAGAAAGGATTGCAAAAGTGATAGACGTAGAGTGAATTTTCCTCGCCTAAAATCTTTTTTGTACCGATGAATGGGAGAAGTCTTTTTTCTGTTCAACTTTTCACCTTTTTATTTGTTCTTTATATAAAAGTATTTTATATTTGTAATCATTATAATTTTATCGGCATGAAACAGACTGCGGTAAACATTTGGCGTTTTTATTTGGAAGGTTTTCGAAGTATGACGTTAGGGCGTACTTTGTGGCTTATTATTCTTGTGAAGTTGTTCATCATGTTTTTCATTCTCCGCCTTTTCTTCTTCCCACGGTTTCTGAATACCCCCGTGGTGGGCGATGACAAGGAAGGCTATGTCAGTAATGAGCTTATCCATCGGAGTCTGGGCGACTAAACACGGAGACACAGAGTTTATTTCCTTGCCCTTATAAATTCTCCGTGTCTCTCTGTTCTTACCCGATAACTTAAAAACTTAATAACTCATAACTTATAACTCATAACTTGATTCTTATGCTTGGACACATTGACACTTCCCTGATTGACTGGTCGAGAGCCCAATTTGCCTTGACCGCCATCTATCACTGGATTTTTGTGCCGCTGACACTTGGACTGGCGGTAATTATGGGCATCATGGAGACAGCGTACTACCGTACGGGTGACGAATTTTGGAAACGTACTGCCAAATTCTGGATGAAGATTTTCGGTATCAACTTTGCTATTGGTGTAGCAACCGGTATTATTCTGGAATTTGAATTCGGTACGAATTGGAGTAATTACAGTTGGTTTGTGGGCGACATCTTCGGTGCGCCGCTTGCCATCGAGGGTATTTTGGCTTTCTTTATGGAAGCAACGTTTATCGCCGTCATGTTCTTCGGCTGGGATAAGGTGAGCAAGCGTTTCCACCTGGCATCTACTTGGCTCACGGGGCTGGGCGCCACGATTTCTGCCTGGTGGATTCTGGTTGCCAATGCGTGGATGCAGAATCCCGTAGGTATGGAGTTCAATCCCGATACGGCACGCAACGAGATGGTGGACTTCTGGGCTGTGGCAACTTCGCCGATGGCTGTCAATAAGTTCTTCCATAGCGTGCTGTCCGGCTGGGTGCTGGCTGCCGTGTTTGTAGTAGGCGTAAGCTGCTGGTATCTGTGGAAGAAGCGCGAGAAGAAATTTGCGCTGGCAAGTGTAAAGATTGCCGCATGGGTAGGTCTGTGTGCCGCCGTGCTGTCTGCCTGGACGGGCGATGGCTCCGGCTATCAAGTGGCGCAAAAGCAGCCGATGAAGTTGGCTGCTATGGAAGGTTATTATGAAGGGCGGCAAGGTGCCGGATTGGTAGCGTTCGGGCTGCTGAATCCTGCCAAGCAGACGCCGCAAGACGGAGTAGACCCATTCCTTTTCCGTGTGGAAATCCCTAAGATGTTGTCGTTGCTTGCCGAACGGAAGACGGATGCCTTTGTTCCCGGCATCAATGACCTGCTGAAAGGCGGATACCCGTTGAAGGACGGTACTGTGGCGCTTTCGGCAGAAGAGAAAATAGAAAAAGGGAAAACGGCCATCAGTGCGTTTGCCGCCTATCGTGCAGCCAAGGCTGCGGGCAATGAGGCGGATGCGGAGGTGGCTGCCAAAGTGTTGAAAGATAATGTAGCCTATTTCGGTTACGGTTATATCAAGGATGTGAACGAATTGGTGCCGAATGTGCCTCTTACGTTCTACATGTTCCGTGTGATGGTGATGTTGGGTGGATATTTCATCCTCTTCTTTATCGTGGTGCTGTTCCTGGCCTATAAGAAAGACTTGTCGCGGATGCCGTGGATGCATTGGGTGGCCATGCTCACCATTCCGCTGGGCTATCTGGCCGGACAAGCCGGATGGGTGGTTGCCGAATGTGGTCGCCAGCCGTGGGCCATCCAAGACATGCTGCCCACAAGTGCCGCCATTTCCAAGTTGGATGTCGGTTCCGTGCAGACCACGTTCTTTATCTTTCTGGTACTTTTCACTGTCATGCTGATTGCCGAGGTGGGAATTATGCTGAAGGCCATTCGCAAAGGCCCGGAAACAGAAACGCATAATTCATAACATAACTCATAACTTATAATTCATAATTCACAATGAATACCTATATTTTTCTTCAACACTATTGGTGGTTCGTAGTCTCCTTGCTGGGAGCACTGCTGGTATTCCTGCTGTTTGTGCAGGGAGGTAATTCGCTTCTGTTCTGTCTGGGGAAGACGGAGGAGCAAAAGAAGATGATGATTAATTCTACGGGACGGAAATGGGAGTTTACGTTTACAACGCTCGTCACGTTTGGAGGCGCGTTCTTTGCTTCGTTTCCGTTGTTCTATAGTACGAGTTTCGGAGGAGCCTATTGGCTGTGGATGATTATTCTGTTCAGCTTTGTGTTGCAGGCTGTCAGCTACGAGTTTCAGTCCAAGGCGGGAAATCTGCTGGGCAAGACAACGTATCGCACGTTCCTGGTGATAAACGGAGTGGTAGGTCCGGTATTGCTGGGTGGGGCAGTGGCCACGTTCTTCACGGGGTCTAACTTCTATATCAATAAAGGGAATATCGCAGATGCGGCAATGCCGGTTATCAGTCAATGGGCTAACGGCTGGCATGGGTTGGATGCGTTGCTTAATCCGTGGAATGTGGTGCTGGGGCTGGCTGTGTTCTTCCTGGCACGTATCTTGGGAGCGCTTTATTTTATTAATAATATCAATGAGGATGATTTGGTGAAACGCTGCCGCCGGGCACTTTGGGGAAATACGGCGTTGTTCCTGGTATTCTTCCTGGCCTTCGTCATCCGCACGCTGCTTGCCGACGGCTATGCTGTACGCCCGGAAACGGGAGAGGTGTTCATGGAACCTTACAAGTATCTGACGAACTTCCTGCAGATGCCGGTAGTGCTGCTTGTATTCCTGGTTGGTGTGGTGGCTGTGCTCTGGGGCATTATCCGCACGCTGTGGAAGCCGGCATTCGACAAGGGTATCTGGTTTGCCGGTGCAGGGACGGTGCTTACGGTATTGGCACTGCTGCTTGTGGCAGGCTATAACAATACGGCCTATTATCCTTCTACCCACGACCTGCAAAGCTCACTCACGTTGGCAAACAGTTGCTCGAGCCAGTTCACACTGAAGGTTATGGCTTATGTCTCTATCCTTGTTCCTTTCGTTCTTGCCTACATCTTCTACGCTTGGCGCAGTATCGACAATCGCAAGATTGATGCGAAGGAGATGGAAGAGGGAGGACACGCGTATTAATTAAAAATTAAGAATTAAAAATTAAAGGAGGATGTGTCATCTGTGTGCTATTAACTGTTTTGATACATCCTCTTCTTATTCTTTTGTCCGCTTCTCATTTAGCTGGAATTTGGGTACCAGTTTCATCAATCGTAGAATCTGTCCTTGCCTTTTCTTTATGTAAGGGGAGGGGTGTGCTGAGTCGAAGCGTATGGGGTTGGGCAATGTTGCCGCTATTAGTGCGCACTGTCCGGCAGAGAGCTTGGCTGCGGTGGTCTTGAATTTGTATTGGGCGGCGGCTTGTGCACCATAGATGCCTTTCCCCATTTCGATGGAGTTAAGATAGACCTCCATGATACGTTCTTTGGACCAGAAGAATTCTATCAGTACGGTGAAGTAGACCTCCAGCCCCTTGCGTACCCAGGAAGATTGGGGCCATAGGAATACATTCTTTGCCGTCTGCTGGCTGATGGTGCTTGCGCCCCGTTTCCGTTTTCTTGTTTCGTTCTCCTTTATCGCTTTCTGTATCTCGATGAAATCGAACCCGTTGTGTGTGGCAAACCGGTTGTCTTCCGAAGCAATGACGGCCATCGGCAGATGAGGAGATATCTTGTCGGGAGATACCCATGTGTGGTGCCAGCGCGGACTTTCACCCTTGAAGACCTGCTGCACGCTGCGGATAACCATCAGTGGTGTGATGTAGACGGGTACAAAACGATAAACCACTACCGTCAGGATAGTGGAAATAAAGAAGAATAATATCATGTTGCGGAGGAACCGCAAAGGCTTCGGGAGTTTCATGGAGAGAGTGCTAATATGCCAATGTGCTAATATGCCAATGTGATTAATGTGTCAATATGCCAATTAGCACATTGGCACATTAATCACATTAGCACATTAATTATTCGCCTCCGCATTCTTAATCATCTGTTCGCTGGCATACATATATACCTCTACGCGTCGGTTCTGGTCGGCAGACAGACTTTCGTCGTATTCGTTGTATCCCACGCCTTCCACTTTCTTGAACTGGGCAGGAGATACGCCGCAATCCTGCAAATAGTTCTCTACGGCATAGGCGCGGTTCTTGGAAACTTTCATGTTGGCTTCGTAAGTACCCACTTTGTCGGTATGGCCGATGATGGCGATATCGGTTGTCGGGTCTTCCTTCAGAATCTGTGCGAGTTCGCGCAGGGAAGCCTTTGCCTCGTTGCTCAGTGCTGCGGAGTTGAAGCCGAAAAGAATACCTGCCGCAAAGGATACTTTGACAGCCGGCAAGCCGTTGGCATCCGTTACCTGCTCCACTTGGGCGCCTTCAATCTTGGCAGCTTCGGCAGCCTTCTTGTCCATCTTGTGTCCGATGGCAACGCCGGCACCCGTACCTACTGCAGCACCTACCGCAGCTCCAATGGCTGCCCCCTTGCCTTTACCTATCAGTCCGCCGATAATGGCACCTGCTGCTGCACCGGAGCCACCGCCGATTATTCCACCTTTGGCCTTGTTGTTCATTGTGCCGCAACTGCCCAGCAGCAATGCGCCGCACAAAAGTAATACTGTAAATTTCATCTTCTTCATAACTCTTTTTCTTTAAAAGTTGACTTTATCTTTAATGTTGCAAATTTATGTATATAATAACCATATTCTTCTTTCTAAAGTTCGCCAGTTCTGTCCTTTTTTAGAGAATTTTCCTTTTGATGAGGACGAACCAGGCTGTCAGTATAAGACCTTTGGCAACGGTCGTTCCACTTACTGCCCACCAGATGGCATCCACTCCCATACCCATGTGCACCAGCAATAACGCCACCGGAATACGCATGTAATTGCATCCGATGCTGACAATGGCAGGCGGCACTGTCCGTCCCAGTCCGTAGAACACGCCCTGCATGGTAATTTCCATCATCATGAACATTTGCGAATAGCCGTCGATGCGGAGGAAATCTCCACCCACACGGTAGGCTTCGGCCTCGGGTACGAAGATAGAGAACACCTCGCTGCCGAAGAAGATGAACAGTAGTGAGCAGAGGCTTCCGAATACGCCCGTCATCCACATGGTGGTGCGCCATGCTTGCTTCACGCGCGACTTCTGCCCCGCGGCATAGTTCTGGGCGATGAACGTGCTCAGCCCCGTGGAGAATCCTTGCGAAGTATTCCAGGTGATGGCCTCGATTTGTCCACCGGTGGTGAATGCCATCAGTCCGATGTGTCCTCCCTGCTCCGAGGCGGTGCGCGAGAGGAACATATTGACGAAGGCAAATAGCGTGTTCAGCGTAGCCACGGGCAGCCCGAGCTTGAAGATGCGCCGGGTGTACTTCTTTTTCAGCGGAACGATAAAGGAGAAACCTCCGAGCACGGCGCTTTTCCCCCGGAGTTTGTAGACGAAGATGCCGAATACTGTAGCTTCGGAAAGCCATGTGGCAAGTGCCGCGCCCACTGTTCCCCAACCGAAGCCGAAGATGAACAGAGGGTCGAGGACGATGTTCATTATCAGTCCCGTCCCGCTGATGTAGAACGGAATCTTGCTTCGTCCTGCCGCGTTGTAGATGCCCGTAAAGGCAGCGGAGAGAAAGATGAAAGGCAGTCCCGTCGACACGATGCGCAGATAAGTCACGGCGGCGTCCGTGATATGCTGTTTCAGCTCGAAGATGTTCAGGATGGGGCGGGCGAAAAGAAAGAGCAGGCCTCCCCAGCAGACGGAGATGAGCAGGGCAATCGTAATGTTGTGCGAGGCAAAGCTGCGTGCGTCCTCTTCGCTGCGTGCACCGATGGACTGGCCTACGCTGACTTCGGCGCCCACTTTATTGAGCAAGGCGATGGAGCCGGACATCCACGTCAGTATGCCTACCGCACCTACTGCAGCCATGGACTCACTGCCCAGACGCCCTACCCATGCCATGTCCGTCAGGCTGTAGGCCATCTGGATGAACGAGGTGGCCATGATGGGCATTGCCAGCGTGAAAAGCTGGCGGTTGATGGGGCCTTGTGTCAGATTCTTTGTTCCTTGCACGTTGACGGGTTTTTAGGTAAACAATGTGTTGCTCATCCCCTTTTCCGCTTTCTGCGGAGACGGTGGCGGCGTTTCTGCTTGTACTTTCGTATCTTGGCATATACCAGCCAGATGAAGAGCAGACCGAAAACGGCGAAGATGAGCAGCACGATGCCTGTGTTGAGATTGTCACCTTTCACGCGGCTCCACATCTCGAGCACTAGTTCCGTGCGGTCGCCGAAGTCGCGTATCATGGCGCAGCGTTCCACTACTCGGCGGTCAGGATATTGTACCGGGTCTATCTGCAGGCTGTCGGCTCCGGGCAGGGGGCCGAAGAAGTAGCTGAGGTCGGAGTGCACGTCGAGCGTGGTATCGGTCTTGGCCTCCATGATTTCCGGTGTGGCTACGGCGCTGACGTAGCCGATGGCATCCATGTTGCGCAGTGCCACGGAAGGCTGGCAGAGGTAGTTGATGAAATAGCTTGCCGCCTTCACGTTGCGGGCGTAGCGGGGGATTACCCAGCCGTCGTACCAGATGTTGCTGCCTTCGCAGGGGACGGTGTAGTCCAGTTCCACACCCACGGCATCGGCCTCCTCGATGGCCCAGACGGCGTCGCCGCTCCAGGTGAAGTTAATCCACGCCTTGTTCTTGGTCATCATTTCCTTGCCGAAGTCGGCTTCCCAGCCGGCGATGTTGGGTTTCATCTCCTTGAGGCGTTGCTCGGCCAGGGCGATGGCCTGCGGGGAGTTGTCGTTCATCAGTTGCTCTACGGTGACGGTGCTGTCGGCCAGCTCCCGGGCGTGGGCGTAGATGATGGCGGTACCGTAGGCATCGCGGTAGCTGTCCTTCATCAGTATTTTGCCGCGGTTTTTGGAGTCCCAGAGGATGTCCCATGTGTCGGCCTCTTCGGCGGTAATAAACTTTTTGTTGAAGAGGATACCAGCGGTGCCCCACATGTAGGGCACGGCATAGTCCTCGGTCTGGCGTTCCGGTTGCGAGGTCTTGTTCAGCTCGTGGCGAATGTAGGGCGACACGTTGGGGATGTAGTCCGGCGTGTGGCCGAAGTTGCGGTCGATGGGTAGCAGGAGGTCTTTGCGAAGCATGCGTTCGATGATGTACTCCGAGGGGCATACGACGTCGAAGTCCTCGTGCCCGCGCTCAATTTTGGTGAGCATGATTTCGTTGATATCGAACACCTGGTAGATGATACGGAGGTCTTCGCCCGTCTGCTGCTTGTACCAGTCGGGAAATTCGGCAAGCACATCTTCATCGATGTAGTCCGCCCAGTTGTATATCTTCAGTACACGGCTGCGCTCTTCTGTGGAGTTTCCACAAGAAGAGAGGGATGCGATACAGCACAGTAGAATCAGTATGTTTATTATCCTTTTCATCATCTTGTTCTTGACAATTGATAACTTATAACTCATCACTCACATCAATCGTTTTTCGTCCGTTCGGCCCGCTTGTTGATTACAATCAGCAGCACCAGCACCGTCACGAAGATGATGGTGGAGAGTGGCCGCAGTTCCGGCGTCAGTCCACCTTTGCGCGCATCGGCGTAGATGTAGGTGGAGAGCGTTTCCAGCCCCTGGTTGCCGATGGTGAAGATGGTCACGGCAAAGTCGTCGATGGAGAGCGTGAAAGCAAGGATGAATCCGCTTATCATACCCGGAAATATCTCCGGAAGAATAACCTTGCGCAGTGCTTGGAACGGTGTGGCGCCCAGGTCGAGTGCCGCCTCGTAGACATTCTGGTTCATCTTTTTGAGCCGGGGCATTACGCTGAGCACCACGTAGGGCGTGCAGAAAGTGATGTGTGCCAGTACCACTGTGGTGAATCCTTGCGATATGCCGAAGCTGACGAACAGCAGGAACAGCGACACACCGGTGATAATGTCTGCATTCATCATCGGGATGGCATTGGCGAAGTTCATTACCTGCCGTGTGCGCGAGCGCAGATTGAAGATGCCGATGGCTGCAATGCTGCCCAGCGCCGTACTGGCGGTGGCGGCAAGCAGGGCAATGGCGAATGTGTTCCAGATGGCATTTATCAGCGAGTGGTGCATCCCGCCCGTAAACAAGGAGCTGTACAGCTTGGTGGAGAATCCCGTCCAGTTGCCCAGCACCTTTGCCTCCGTGAAGGAGAATATCATAATAATTAAGATGGGCGAGTAGAGCAACGCCAGCAGCAGCCACAAGTAGCCGCGGGTTAAGATTCGTGTCATCATATCACACCTCCGCTTTCATTCGATGCCCCGTCCTCCTCGTTGGTAAAGAGGATGGTGATGCCTATCAGCAGCAGCATGATGAGCGAGAGGGCGGCACCGTAGTTCCACATTCCGTTGTAAATATTCTCTTGCACCGTGGTGCCGAACAGTTTGATGTTGTTCATTGTTAGCAACTCGGCAATGGCAAAGGTAGAAACCGTAGGCATAAACACCATCACTATGCCGCTCATCACTCCCGGCATGGAGAGCGGCAGAATCACCTTGCCGAATACGCGGGTAGGAGAGGCTCCCAAGTCCTGCGCAGCCTCAATCAGATTGTGGTCCATCTTCTGAAGAGTGTTGTAAATGGGGTATATCATGAACGGCAGGAAGTTGTAGACCATACCGAACACAAGGGCACCTTCGCCCAGCGGCAGGTTCAGGAAGTCGAACAGCGCCACTGTGGCAAGCGTACGTATCAAGATATTCACCCACATGGGGAGGATGAACAGCACCACCATGGTGCGTGAGGTGTTGAATTGCTTCTGGCTCAGGATATACGCTGCCGGATAGCCCAGCAGCAGGCAGACCAGCGTGGTGATAACGGCTATTCCGATGGAGTAGACAAACGTGTTCATCGCTTCGGGGTGCATCATGAACTTGCGGAAGTTGGCCAACGTAAACGCCCCTCCGTCGTCCGTAAAGGCATAGAGCACGATGAGCAGCAGCGGTACTATGACAAATACAAGCAGAAACAGCGCGTAGGGTACCGTCCAGTTGCGCCGGCGCATGAAGAAATGGGATAACTTATTGAGCACTTCCTTCCTTATTAAGAGATTGAACAATCCGTATATTTTGAGGGGCGATGGTGATACCTACGCGGTCGCCGTCGTCCCACACGTCGTTGGTGTCGACAAAGATGTCTTCGTCCCAGTCCGTAAACACGGTCAGGTGGTAATGGTTCCCTTTGTAGAGGATGAATTTCACTTCACCCGTCAGACGGCCGTCCTCTTCGTTGTCTTCGAGGATGACGTGCTGGAAGTCTACTTCCACTTGCACGGCGCTGCCCGGCTCGATGCCCTGCACGGGGAGGCACTCGAAGTTACAGCCCAGGAAGTCTACGTGCGTCTCGTCCACCAGCTTTCCCTCGAAGGTGTTGCAGGTGCGTTCCTTCTTCATCACGTGGATGTCGAAGGGTTTCACCAGCAGGCCGACTTCGCGTCCTGCCTCGAAGGCATGGTAGTCCTGCACCATCAGCTCGTAGCCTTCGCGCGTCTGCACCAGCATTTCGTAGTGTACGCCTTTAAAGATGCAGCTGGTTACGGTCCCCGTCAGCTGTGCGGCGTCGGATACATCGAAGATGTAGATGTCTTCGGGGCGAATCACTACGTCTACCTGCATCTGCTCGCCAAATCCCGTGTCCACGCATTCAAATTCGTGTCCGCAGAAGGTGACGGCTTTATCCTTTATCATAACTCCGTTCAAGATGTTGCTTTCACCAATGAAGTCTGCTACGAAGGAGTTGATGGGTTCGTTGTAGATGTCCGTCGGCACGCCTATTTGCTGGATGCGTCCTTCGCTCATCACGACGATGGTATCGCTCAAGGTCAGTGCCTCTTCCTGGTCGTGGGTCACATATACGAAGGTGATGCCCAGCTTCTGGTGCATCTCCTTTAGCTCCATCTGCATGTCCTTGCGCATTTTTAGGTCCAGGGCGGCAAGGGGTTCGTCCAGTAGCAGCACTTCGGGTTCGTTGACGATGGCTCGGGCAATGGCTACGCGCTGTTGCTGCCCGCCGGAGAGGGAGTCTACGTCGCGGTCCTCATAGTCCGTCATGCCCACCATGCGCAGGGCTTGCTTTACCTTCTTCTCGATGGTGGCACCGGGCAGCTTCTTCAGCTTCAGCCCGAAGGCAATGTTGTTGAACACGTTGAGGTGGGGGAAGAGGGCGTACTTCTGGAACACGGTGTTTACCGGACGCTTGTGCGGCGGTGTCTGTGTGATGTCCTTTCCGGCAATGGTTATCACTCCTTCCGAGGCTGTCTGAAAGCCTGCAATGAGGCGCAACAGAGTTGTCTTTCCGCAGCCGGACGGTCCCAGTATTGTTACAAACTCGCCCTTACGGACAGACAAATTCACATCATTCAGCACGGCCTTATCTCCGAAAAATTTCGATACGTGCTCCACACCGATGATGCAATCGGACTTTTGCATAAGCGTCTTTTACTTTATCCAAACGAATTAAACAAATCTCAGAAGAAAGCTGAAATAAAATCAAAACAGTTTCTCGGGCTTTCAAAAAGCGGGTGCAAAGTTACATAATTTATCGGGATTTTTCGCCTTACTCTAAAATTCATTATTCCTATGAAGTTAAAATAATAAGTAATACCTTTGTTGGCAGTATTGATATTAAAACTTAATAACATGATGGAAAAGAAGATTGTACTCATCACCGGAGCCTCCTCGGGAATAGGGGAAGGCTGCGCGCGTAAATTTGCCATGAACGGTTACCGGCTTATACTCAATGGCCGTAATGTGGAGAAACTGAATGCTGTAAAGAAAGAATTGTTGGAGAAATATGGAGCCGATGTGTATCTGCTTCCTTTCGATGTCCGCGACCGGCAGGCTGCCCATGCCGCCCTCGAATCCCTTCCGGAGGAATGGAAGGCGGTAGACATACTGGTGAACAATGCCGGACTCGTCATTGGGGTGGACAAGGAACATGAAGGTAACCTGGATGAATGGGACATTGTCATCGACACTAACGTGAAAGCCTTGCTTGCCATGACCCGCCTCGTGGTTCCCGGTATGGTGGAGCGAGGCCGTGGTCACGTTATCAATATGGGGTCCATTGCCGGAGATTACGCTTATCCGGGAGGCAGTGTGTACTGTGCCTGCAAGGCTGCCGTCAAGGCCCTTTCCGACGGACTCCGCATCGACCTGGTGGATACCCCGATACGCGTAACGAATATCAAGCCGGGGTTGGTGGAAACCAATTTCTCCGTCGTCCGTTTCCGTGGTAACCGGGAGGCGGCCGATAATGTATATAAAGGTATACGCCCGCTGACCGGCGACGATATAGCCGAAGTGGTCTATTTCGCCGCTGCCGTCCCCGAGCATATCCAGATTGCGGAAGTGCTGGTGATGCCTGCCAACCAAGCCACGGGGACAATTGTCAGCCGGAAATAGAATTTGTATAAGGATATGATAAAATGATACTATTTTATCTTCGGGGAAACGCCTACATTTGCGCACAGCTAAATGAATATAGAATCTAAACAAGAAAAGCATGAATTTCAAGAAACGAACAAATTTTCTCTTTGGAGCACTGCTGCTGACCGGCAGTTTGTTGGCTCAAAACGTATGTGTATCCACTCCGAAAACCTCTTTGGTGCTTTCGGCTCCTGAAGGCGGTACACTGAGACACTTGTATTATGGTAACAGACTTTCTGAAGCCGACTTGCAGAATATCTCTGCGGCAGAAGCGAACCATGCAGCCTATCCCGAATATGGATTGAATGCTCCCGTGGAGACGGCCCTCGCTGTGAAGCATGCCGACGGTAACATGACCCTCCAGCTCGAAGTATTGAACGTGACTACCGAAAAGGAAGGGAATGCCGTGACGACTGTCGTGGCACTGAAGGATAAGGTGTATCCCTTCTTCGTCAACGTCTGTTACCGTGCCTGGCAGGATGCCGACGTGATAGAATCCTGGACTGAAATCTCCCATCAGGAGAAGAAGCCGGTGGTGCTCAATCAGTTTGCCTCCGGCTATCTGCCCATCCGCCGCGGCGATGTATGGCTGTCCCATCTCTCCGGTTCCTGGGCCAATGAAGGGGTTTTGACGCAGGAACCTCTCACTCCGGGCATGAAGGTTATCAAGAATAAGGACGGTGTGCGCAATTCCCATACTGACCATGCCGAAGTGATGTTCTCCCTCGACGGTCGTCCGCAGGAGAACACGGGCAACGTGATTGGTGCAGCCCTCTGTTACAGCGGCAACTACAAACTCCGCATTGAGACACACGATGATGAATACCACCATTTCTTTGCCGGAATCAACGAAGAGAACTCTACTTATTCCTTGAAGAAGGACGAGCTTTTCCGCACTCCCGAACTTGCCCTGACTTATAGTAATGAAGGCTTGAGTGGCGGCAGCCGTAACTTCCATCGCTGGGCACGCCTGCACAAACTGGCGCACGGCACTACCCCCCGCAAGATTCTTTTGAATAGTTGGGAAGGCGTGTACTTTGACATCAACCAGCAAGGTATGGATCAAATGATGGCGGACATTGCCTCCATGGGTGGCGAGTTGTTCGTGATGGACGATGGCTGGTTTGGCGACAAGTATCCCCGTAAGAACGACAGCTCATCACTCGGCGACTGGGTGGTGGACAAGAACAAGCTTCCGAACGGCATTGGAGGCTTGCTGAGTGATGCCAAGAAACATGGCGTCAAGTTTGGCATCTGGATTGAGCCGGAGATGGCGAACACTACCAGCGAACTCTACGAGAAGCATCCCGACTGGGTACTTAAGGCTTCCGAACGTGACGTTGTGTTGGGACGCGGCGGCACGCAGGTAGTGCTTGACCTTGCCAATCCTGCCGTGCAGGACTTCGTTTTCGGTGTGGTAGACAACCTGATGACCTCTTATCCTGAAATAGATTACATCAAGTGGGACGCCAATATGTCTGTCCAGAACCACGGTTCGCAATATCTGACGAAGGATAATCAGAGCCACATGTACATCGAATTCCACCGCGGCTTCGAGAAAATCTGCCAGCGCATCCGTGCCAAATATCCCGACCTTACCATCCAGGCATGTGCCAGTGGCGGCGGTCGTGCCAACTACGGAGTGCTGCCTTACTTCGACGAGTTCTGGGTAAGCGACAATACCGATGCCCTGCAACGTGTCTATATGCAGTGGGGAACTTCCTATTTCTTCCCCGCCATCGCTATGGCATCGCATATCAGTGCTGCCCCCAATCATCAGACGTTCCGCACCATCCCTCTGAAATATCGGATAGACGTTGCCATGAGTGGTCGTTTGGGTATGGAAATCCAGCCCAAAAATATGACGGAAGAAGAAAAGGCTCTTTGCAAGAATGCCATTGCCGAGTACAAGACCATTCGTCCCGTAGTACAGTTGGGAGACATTTACCGCCTGCTCTCTCCTTATGACAAGCAAGGTGTGGCTTCTCTGATGTACGTGGCTCCGGAGAAGGACAAGGCAGTCTTCTATTGGTGGAAGACGGAACATTTCTGTAACCAGCACCTGCCGCGTGTGAAGATGGCAGGGCTCTGTGCCGACAAGCAATACCGGGTGCATGAACTGAACCGTATAGATAATGTTCCCTTGAACTACGAAGGAAAGAGTTTCAGTGGTGCCTACCTCATGGCAAACGGGCTGGAGATTCCCTACAACCATAAGGTGGACTATCACAAGCAGAACGACTATTCGAGCCGTGTGCTTTATCTGGAAGAGGTGAAGTGACATAAGCAAAGGTGAGGTTGGGCCGTGTAAAGGTGAACTTGAGCGGCGTAAAGGTGAGGTTTATGGGTACAGTTGGTACAGTGGGTACAGCGTCTCTTCTATCTCACACACGCATGTATATAAATAATGTACGCGTTATGAAGTAATGTACATAAGCGCATGTGTGTGAAGCAGAAGAGGCGCTGTACCCACTGTACCAATTGTACCACTGTTTGGATGTCCAACTTTTCTTTTCGTACCCTTTTGGGACTTTCAGGTAAGATGGAAACATAAAAAAAGTCCCACAATACATTGATATTGTAGGACTTTTTTCTTTTTGTCGCCTTCTGGCTTTGTTTCTATGTGAACCGCTTGGGGCTCGAACCCAAGACCCCAACATTAAAAGTGTTGTGCTCTACCTGCTGAGCTAGCGATTCAATCCTTCATTGCTGTTAAGCGGGTGCAAAGATAGATACTTTTTTGAAATTTGCAAAATAATATCATCTTTTTTCTTATCTTTGTCCCCATCAATCCTTGATATTAATCATTATCACTGAACATTAATCATTAAATACATGGCAACAGTAGACGATAAAAAGATTATCTTTTCTATGGTTGGGCTGAATAAAACCATTCAGCAGAACAACAAGCAGGTACTGAAGAACATTTACCTCTCGTTCTTCTACGGGGCAAAAATCGGTATCATCGGTCTGAACGGTTCGGGTAAATCGACCCTGCTGAAGATTATCGCCGGATTGGATAAGTCCTATCAGGGCGAAGTGGTGTTCTCGCCGGGATATTCTGTGGGGTATCTGGCCCAGGAACCGTACCTCGACCCCACCAAGACCGTAAAGGAAATTGTAATGGAAGGCGTGCAGCCCATTGTGGACGCGCTGGCAGAATACGAGGAAATCAATCAGAAGTTTGGCTTGCCCGAATATTATGAGGACCAGGACAAGATGGACAAGCTCTTCTCCCGCCAGGCCGAGTTGCAGGACATCATTGACGCGACCGATGCCTGGAACCTTGACAGCAAGCTGGAACGCGCCATGGACGCCCTCCGTTGTCCGCCCGAAGACCAGTCCGTAGAACATCTTTCCGGTGGTGAGCGCCGCCGTGTGGCCCTTTGCCGCCTATTGTTGCAGAAGCCCGACGTGCTTCTTCTTGACGAGCCCACCAACCACCTTGATGCCGAATCCATCGACTGGCTGGAACAACACTTGCAGCAGTACGAGGGTACGGTGATTGCCGTAACGCACGACCGTTACTTCCTCGACCACGTTGCCGGCTGGATTCTTGAGCTGGACCGTGGCGAAGGTATTCCCTGGAAAGGTAACTACTCCAGTTGGCTGGAACAGAAGACCAAGCGCATGGAGCAAGAGGAAAAGACCGCCAGCAAGCGCCGCAAGACGCTGGAACGCGAGCTGGAGTGGGTGCGCATGGCTCCCAAGGCCCGTCAGGCAAAGGGAAAGGCGCGTCTGAACTCCTACGACAAATTGCTGAACGAGGATGTGAAGGAGAAGGAAGAGAAGCTGGAAATCTTTATCCCGAACGGTCCCCGTCTGGGTAATAAGGTGATTGAAGCCAAGCATGTGGCAAAGGCGTTCGGTGACAAACTGTTGTTCGATGACCTCAACTTCATGCTTCCACCCAACGGTATCGTGGGTATCATCGGCCCTAACGGTGCCGGTAAGACTACGCTTTTCCGTCTTATCATGGGACTGGAAAAGGCAGACAAAGGCGAATTCGAGGTGGGGGAGACCGTAAAGGTTGCCTACGTGGACCAGCAGCACAAGGATATCGACCCCAACAAGAGCGTATATCAGGTCATTTCCGGCGGAAACGATCTGATTCGCATGGGAGGGCGCGACATTAATGCACGCGCCTATCTGTCCCGTTTTAACTTCTCCGGTGCCGACCAGGAAAAGCTCTGTGGGGTGCTTTCCGGTGGTGAACGCAACCGCTTGCATCTGGCGCTCTGCCTGAAGGAGGAAGGTAATGTGCTGTTGCTGGACGAGCCCACCAATGACATCGACGTGAATACGCTCCGTGCCCTCGAAGAAGGTTTGGAGGACTTTGCCGGATGTGCTGTGGTCATCAGTCACGACCGTTGGTTCCTTGACCGTATCTGTACGCATATCCTCGCTTTCGAAGGAGACTCCAATGTGTTCTTCTTTGAAGGTTCTTATTCAGAATATGAGGAAAATAAACAGAAACGTCTTGGGAAAGAAGAACCCACCCGTGTACGTTATAGAAAGCTCATGAATGATTGATTTCGGTGCGAATTTGAAAGTATATTCTTTTACTTGTTGACAATACGAAAGCCCTGCTGTAGAATGCAGGGCTTTTTTTGTTTAAAAATATCTCAAAAAAGCCTTTCTACCTTCAAAAAATGTAACATAAATATAACATTAATCTCGTTTTTATTAGTTATATTTGCGACTTAAAACATAAATTAATGTTTAATTAACACTATCTATTAACAAAAAACAGAATTATGAGAAAACATCTAATTCAATTCCTGTTGGTTGCAGTGTTGTCGGTATTTAGTGCCGCTGCATTTGCTCAGACTACAGTGAGAGGTCAGCTTGTTGATTCAGAAACAGGTGAACCGTTAGTGGGTGCCGCCGTCATGGTGGAAGGTACTACACAAGGATCGGTGACCGACATTGATGGCTATTTCAAGCAAAGCGTTGCTTCGAATGCGACATTACTATTCAAGTACGTGGGTTATAAAGACCAGAAGAAGAAGATTACGCAGAAGGGCGCTTCTGTGGATTTGGGTGCTATCCCAATGGAACCGGATGCTGTGATGCTGAAGGACGTAGTGATTACATCGTCTATTGCTGTGGCACGCAAGACTCCGGTTGCAGTATCTACTGTCGACCCCGTATTTATTGAAGATAAGATAGGTTCTCAGGAGTTACCGCAAATCTTGAAATCTACTCCGGGTGTTTATGCTTCTAATGAGGGAGGTGGCTTTGGTGATTCCAACATAAAGATTCGTGGTTTTAAGTCAGAATATGTGGCTATGATGATTAACGGTGTACCCATGAACGGAATGGAAAACCAGAAAGTATACATGAGTAACTGGGGTGGTTTGATTGATGTGGCCAGCAGTATTCAGGTACAACGTGGACTTGGTGCCAGCAAGGTGTCAACTCCTTCAGTAGGTGGCTCACAAAACATTATAACCAAGACTACTGATGCCAAGAAAGGCGGCTTCATCTCTTACGGCATGGGTAATGACGGCTACAGTAAAGTGATGTTCAGTGTCTCTTCCGGTCTGACAAAAGATGGTTGGGCCTTTACTTTATTGGGTGCCAGAGATAAACGCGACGGTTATATTCAAGGTACGGAATCCGAGGCCTACACTTGGTTCATGAGTATTGCAAAACGTATCAATGACAACCATCAACTTTCATTTACAGCTTTTGGAGCACCTCAGTGGCATAATCAGCGTAATATGGCAAATGGTTTGAATATCAAGGAGTATCAGCGTGTAAAACAATGGATGGGTGAGGAAAGTCCCTATCGTTACAACTCTACTTTCGGTTATCGCAATGGACAAGTGATGAACTCTTCACGTAACGAATACCATAAGCCCCAGATGTCTCTTAATCATTTGTGGCAAATCAACCATAAGTCAAGCCTCAGTACAGCAGCTTATATGTCTATCGGTACTGGTGCGGGCTATAGTGGTACGGGGGTAACGGGGTACACCAGCTCTTGGTACGGTACGGCCAGTGATGGTACGGTGAACACTCAGTTCCGTTGTCCTGATGGTACTTTTGATTATGATGCTGTGGATAAGCTTAATGCAGATAACTATACTAATCCGGTGAATGTGAGTGGAATGCCCGGTTATAAAGGTTCGCTGATGATTATGAACAAAGCCTCGAACGACCATTTCTGGACAGGATTGATTTCTACTTATACCACTAAGTTTGGTGATTACTTTGATTTCTATGGTGGTATTGACTTCCGCTATTATAAAGGTTTGCACAAGAATGTCATTACCGATCTTTTTGGAGGGCAGTATTATGTAGACTCTTATAACCGTAAGAGTGTATTGGCTGAGAATAGTGTGAATGGTGGAGTCACCTCCTGGGTAAACCAGAAGTTGGGAGTAGGAGATGTGATTCGTCGTGACTACGACGGTTTTGTGATGTACGAAGGTGGTTTTGCCCAATTGGAGTATAATAAAGATAAAGTGAGTGCATTTGTTTCAGGTGGTCTTACAAATACCAGTTATTGGCGTAAAGACCGTTTTTATTATAGTGGTGACAAACAGCTGTCTTCGAAGAAGCATTATTTGGGAGGCAATGTGAAAGCTGGTTTGAATTACAACCTTGATGATTACAATAACGTATTCTTCAATACCGGATTTATCAGCCGTGCTCCTATTTTTGATAATACCTTCATCAATTCTCAGAGTTCACATGAGCGTAATCCCGATGCTAAGAATGAGAAAGTTTACTCTTTCGAATTAGGTTATGGATATCGTAGCCAGTATTTTTCAGCCAATGTAAACGCCTATTATACTATGTGGAAAGACAAGGCTTTATATGATACCGGATCCTATGAAGACGTAAACGGGGCTTCCCAGCGTTGGACAATGAACATGACCGGTGCGCAGGCTAACCACATGGGTATAGAGCTTGACTTTATTGCCAAGCCTTTCCGCTGGATGGAAGTTAACGGTATGTTCTCTTGGGGAGACTGGCGCTGGAATGGGACAGCGAAAGGCTTCATGATGAATACTGAAGGCCAGATTATGGCGAATAGCCGTGGTGAAGTGGTGACAGATATGAGTAATGTAGATCAGTACAAGTATACCATTGAAATGGATAATGTACAGGTGGGCGGTTCTGCTCAGACTACAGCTGCTTTGGGAGTGACATTCCGCCCAATGAAAGGCTTGCGTCTTAATGCAGACTGGAACTTCTTTGCACGCAATTATGCCGATTATGACATTGATGCGAGCCAAGCCACTCAAAAAGAGGCTTACGTGGTGGAAAAACCTTGGGAGATTCCTTCATGGAGCACATTTGATGTAAGTGCAGGATATACCTTTGACTTCGGTAAGATTCGTGCTACACTGAGCGGCAATGTGAACAACTTGTTCAACCAAGAGTACATAGCCGATGCACGCGATGGAAGTAACCATGACTGGGAGACGGCCACACGTGTTATCTATGGTTGGGGACGTACTTATACTGTAAGATTGAAGTTGAATTTCTAAGCGAACATATTTATGAAAAAACATATATTATTAGGAACCGCATTGGCTTCGCTGTTTGCACTTGGGGCCTGCGATTATAACGAGGATAATTTCCCCGGATTTGATGAAAAAGAAACCATCACGGATGTCAGTACCGATACCCTCGTATTGGCTGATGCCCATTATGGCAAAATAGCTTCTATGCCGAAGAACCAAGGGATAGCTCTCGCCAAGGATCCCGAGGGGCAGACTTATCTTACGGCATTGAACCAGCTGGGTAAAACCAAGATGTTTACTGATATGGTAGCTCCTGAAGATTATCTGCCTGCATTTGTCGATTCGCTCTACGCATATCTGTCAGATGGTTCCAAGGTGCTGGTGCAGTACAATATCGGCAAGGAGCAACCTGAATATCTCTCGAAGATAAACGAAGCTCAGACTTTCGATCTTACTTCTGACAATTACGCTACAGTATGGGGGGAAAGCATGGTAGTGAAATATCTCACCCCTTCTACGTTGAAGAAGCTTCCTGCTTTGTTGAAGGAAGGTATCAAGAACCCGAAGACGGGAGATGTGTGCCAAGTGAATTACGCTTGGTCGGAGACCGAGCCCAGTACAGGCGGCGGTGCAGTGAAAATGGTATACCAGAAAGTAACTTCTATTGATGCCGAAGGAGGTAATTATGTCATTGTGGCTCCGACGAAGGACAATACTTGGATTCCTTTCGGTCAGTTCAAAGACCCGGATAAGACGTATGGTTATATGGAGGGTGAACCGGTAGAGATTGCGGATGGTTTCATCACCAGCGATGTGTCCAATCATATCATGACACTTACTCCTACGGAAAAAGGTTTCACTATGCAACGTCCGGATGGCAAGTTCATCTATCAGAGTGGTACGTTTAACAGTTTCAACATCAGTACTTCCATACCCGAGGGTGGGGATTGGAGCTTTGCTTACAACTATGACCGTAAGGCATTTGATGTAAAAAATGTGGAAAAGGACAAAATCATCAAGCTGAATTTCTATGAAAAAGGAAACTCTTATTCATACGGTTCTTATCCGAATGCTACGTTGGGCATTTATATGAATGAGTCGTTCAATGGAAACGAGGGCGGTTTCACTACTCAAAATGTGAAACTTACCGGCACGTTAACTAATGTATGGAAGGTGGATGGTAAATATGGTTGGAAGGGTAGTGCTCATGTAGGAGATAGCGATTTTGAATCGGAAGCATGGGTGGTTTCTCCTATTATAGATTTAGCAAAAGCGAAGGCTCCTCTTCTTAAGGTAGATATTGCCATTAATTTCTTGAATGGTAACAATCGTGCTGATTTTATTGAATTGCTGGCTTCGGAAGATTATGTGGATGATGTGGCTACTGCTGAATGGAAGGCTCTGAATGTACCTCAATGGCCGGAAGGCAAGAATTGGAATTATGTAAATTCCGGTGATATTGACCTGAGTGCTTACGAGGGCAAGAAGATAGCCATTGCTTTCCGTTATAAGAGTACTACAGAGTGTGCGCCTACTGTAGAGTTTAAGAATATGTCACTTACAAGTACCGTATCAGGGTATTATGAGGGTGTGGATATTTATAAGGAGATTCCTGAATCAGAAGCTGAAATGCCTGCTCGTGCCGTTACCCGTGCATCAGACGTGAAGCCAAATGCTTCTGCTCTCTACCAGTATGACGGTTCGGCTTGGATTGCCTACGAAGAAAGCGCAAGTATCGGTATCCGTGTGATGCAACCTGCCGATTATGTTTCTACCGGTTCGGACTATTTGAGCGATGCTGATGCCGTATTGCCCGTTTATCTGAAGAATGCATTCCCTTACGCACAGAGCGGGGATGTCAAGGCAGTAGTTTATTTCGGAAATAAGGAGTATGATGTGATGGCCGATGAATATGGCTTCGATGGCACTGCATGGGTGAAGAAGAATACCGAAACGGAAACTGCTGAAATGGCATTCCTGAAGACTGACGGCAAATGGATGGAAGCAAAAGAGTATTATAGCAATGACTTTGCTGGTGAACTTCATAACGATGCCCAGATTGTGAATGTGAAGCTTGATGGCATGAATTATGTATGGAGTGCAGGTGCAGGTTATACCCGTATCAAGGCAAGCGGTTATTATCAGCGTAACCGCGATACGGAGGCATGGCTTGTAACCGGTGAGGTAGATCTTACCGAAGCTATTGCCCCACAGATGGTATTCACTGCTTCGGCAGACTATTTGTATGGAGGCAAAATTGAGAACGCAGTGTCTGTACATGTGTCCGAAAATTATATCCCTGCGGCTTCTACTGCTACTGAGGAAGAGAAGATTGCAGCATTGCAGGGAGCGGCTTGGAGTGATCCGTTGTCGTTCGAGTGGCCTACAAGCTCTAAAGAGATCGAAATGCGTACTTCCATGGCTGACTATGTGGGCAAGAAAGTATATGTGGCATTCCGTTATGCAAGTAATACTGATCCTGGATTTGCTCCTACATTCTACATGAGTAACTTTGTGGTGAAGGAATAATTCCTGAGGTTGTGCAATAGACAATGTGGTAATGGACTTTACTGTCCATTACCACATTTGCATTCTTAGTATCGTAAAATCAAATTTAGAAACATAGATGAAAAAACTGTCTTACTTATTTCTTTTGCTGGTCGGAATTTGGCTGGCTGGATGTGATGATTCTTCAGAGGCTTCGCTCATTCCCGAGATAATACCTACCGAGCAGGGTTCGGATACTTACGTGATGAAGGGCTATGAGTCGAGCGACAATGGTTTCAACGTGTATAAGCCCAAGGCTATCGGCACCCCTTTCTATATCCAGTCCAAAGCTTTTACCGGGCGTAATTACGCATTTGCTCCTGTTAATAGTGAGTCGCTGGAAGGGCTTACTGCCGTCCCGTCTGCCGATGCTTTCAGCGAAAGCGTTGAGGTGAAACCCTCTACGTGCTATTGGGTGCGTTTCAACCGCTACAATCATTATCAGATGGGCAAGCTCCGCGTGGCCTATATTCACGGTAATGAAGTGGGCATAGAGTATGTGGCTTCTGAGGATATAGATGTGAAAAATGCCAATATTGCTGATAACAATAAAGCAGACAATCTTGAAATCCCAGCTCTCAATGCAACCAATCAATATATTGAATACTATGCAGGCGTGTCTGATGAGGAAGGTGCCGGGCAGGTACTCAATTTCTCTTTGGAATACATCGCTTCCAAGAAGCATTCGGCTTGGGTGGCATTCAGTTTCGACCCGATTACTGCGCAAGACAACGTGAAGCGTGCCAACGAGTGGAATCAAGACGACCCCAATATTGACAACAGCGTGGAGGTGACTGAATCCATGCATAAGAGCGATGGGTACGACAAGGGGCATCTTTGTGCCAGCGAAGACCGCGTGTACAGTAAAAGTGCCAATAAGCAGACCTTCTACTACAGTAATATCTCGCCACAGATAGGGAGTTTCAATCAAAAGTATTGGGCGGCTCTTGAGAAGCAGGTGCAGACTTGGGGACGTTCCACCATCAATGGCACATACGACAAACTTTATGTCGTGAAAGGTGGTACTACTGACCGTTTGCTTACCAATTTCACAGGTGTGAAGAAAGCCAATGACGGGCTTTATCCCACCACCAATGCCGACGGGCTGACACTTGGCGGACTCATTTGCCCCAGCTATTATTACATGGCTCTGTTGAGCGAGAAGGCAGGGGTTTATCATACTATCGCTTTTTTAGTCCCTCATTCTGAATTATTGCCAGAAAAACCTGGAAAAGATGAATTTATGGTTTATGCCGTTTCTATTAAAAATTTGGAGTACGAAACCGGTATCGACTTCTTCTGTAACCTGCCTAATGAGATAGAGAAGACTGTAGAAGCTACTTATAGTGCTGACGATTGGGCTTGGTAAAAGCTTCAGAAACTATAAGGAGAGTCTCCCTTTTTAGTATGACGGGCATGTCATGATTTAGGTAGCTTTCTTAAAAGCTGTTTTTGTTTTGATGGAAACTGACTTCTTATCCGTATCTTTGCATATTGATTAAAAAAGAGATATTCATGGAACTTTCGGATATACTTCATAATTTGAAGATACAAGAACTTACTCCGATGCAGGAGGCTGCTAAGGAAGCCTATCAATCAGCTAAAGATTTAGTACTTCTTTCGCCCACCGGTTCGGGTAAGACACTGGCTTTTCTCCTTCCGCTGGTACAGACCTTGAAAGCGGATATACAAGGTGTGCAGGCTCTTGTACTAGTACCTTCACGCGAATTGGCTTTGCAGATAGAAACTGTGTTCAAGTCCATGGGAACTCCTTTCAAAGCTATGAGCTGCTATGGCGGACGCCCTGCCATGGAAGAACACCGGACAATGAAAGGCATTCATCCCACCGTCATTATCGGTACTCCGGGACGTATGAGCGACCATTTGAGGAAAGAAAATTTCAATGCCGCCACTGTCGTCACTCTGGTGATAGATGAATTTGACAAGTGTCTTGAGTTCGGCTTCCATGACGAGATGGCAGAGGTTATCGGGCAGCTTCCTTCACTGAAAAAGCGTGTGCTTCTTTCGGCCACCGATGCAGAGGAAATACCGCAATTTGCCGGAGTAGGAGGTGATACCCCCTCTTCCGGCTCCCGGTTCATGAAGCTTGATTTTCTTGCTCCGGAAGCCCTTGCTCCGCGTCTGCGGCTGCACAAGGTTGTTTCTCCGGAGAAGGACAAACTGGAGACCCTCTATAACCTGCTTTGTACCCTCGGCTATCATTCCACCTTGGTATTCTGCAATTATCGTGAAAGCGTGGAGCGTGTTGTTGGGTACCTGAAAGCCAGGAAGTTCCCTTGCGACATGTTTCATGGCGGTATGGAGCAACCCGACCGCGAACGTGCGCTTTACAAGTTCCGTAATGGCAGTTGCGCTGTGCTGATATCTACAGACCTTGCCGCCCGCGGATTGGATATTCCGGGTATTGAGAATGTGGTGCATTACCATCCTCCCGTAAACGAGGAAGCCTATACACACCGTAATGGACGTACCGCCCGTTGGGAGGCATCGGGAAATGCATATCTTGTTCTGCATGCCGAGGAGCGGGTACCCGAGTATATTTCTGAAGACATCGCAATGTACGAGTTTCCGGAGACGCTTCCCAAACCGGCCAAGCCCCGATGGGCTACCTTATATGTAGGTAAAGGGAAAAAGGATAAGTTGAACAAGATAGATATTGTCGGCTTCTTGTATAAGAAAGGAGGAATGGCGCGTGAAGATGTCGGGCAGGTGGACGTAAAGGAACACTATGCCTTTGTAGCCGTGCGCCGCAGTAAAATGAAACAATTGCTGACGCTGGTACGCGGTGAAAAAATCAAGGGAATGAAAACTGTTATCGAGGAAGCAAAGTGATTTATCTTATAAATATTCATTTTATTTGCGCTTATTCTTTTGAATATGAAGTAATGAAACCGCCTTGCTTTTAGTTTCTCTAAAAGTATTATCCTTGATAAGTAAAGATAACAAAATGGTGCATATATCTTGTATAAACCATTAAAAAGTAAGCTAAATGCGGCTTAAAAATAGAATTTCATCAGGAAAGGTTTGTTTTGAAGAAATATTTCCGTAATTTCGCAAAGTCGAAAGACATTAATGAACGAAATTGTATAACCAAAACAAACTTCAAATGAAAAAGCATAATTTCAATGCAGGACCTTCTATCCTTCCTCGTGAGGTGATTGAGAATACGGCACAAGCTATTCTTGATTTCAATGGCTCAGGCCTCTCACTGATGGAAATCAGCCACCGTGCCAAAGACTTCCAACCCGTTGTGGACGAAGCTGTGGCATTATTCAAAGAATTGCTCAATATCCCCGAAGGATATTCGGTACTGTTCTTGGGCGGTGGTGCCAGTTTGGAATTCTGCATGGTACCCTTCAACTTCCTTGAAAAGAAAGCTGCTTACCTGAATACGGGTGTATGGGCCAAGAAAGCCATGAAAGAAGCTAAGGCATTCGGTGAAGTAGTTGAAGTCGCTTCTTCCGCTGAATCTACTTATACTTATATTCCGAAGGACTATACAGTGCCTGCTGATGCAGACTATTTCCACATCACTACCAACAATACAATCTACGGTACGGAACTGAAAGAGGATTTGGACGTAAACGTTCCGATGGTGGCCGATATGTCTTCTGATATTTTCTCCCGTCCCATCGACGTATCCAAATATATCTGTATCTATGGTGGTGCGCAGAAGAATCTGGCTCCTTCCGGTGTTACATTCGTCATCGTGAAGAATGACGCGCTGGGTAAGGTATCCCGCTATATCCCGACCATGCTGAACTATCAGACGCATGTGGATAGCGGCTCTATGTTCAATACTCCTCCCGTTGTCCCCATCTATGCAGCCCTGCAGACATTGCGCTGGATTAAGGCAGAGGGTGGCGTGAAGGAAATGGAACGCCGTGCCATCGAAAAGGCCGATATGCTGTATGCTGAAATTGACCGTAACAAAATGTTTGTGGGTACAGCTGCCAAAGAAGACCGTTCACGCATGAACATCTGCTTTGTGATGGCTCCCGAATACAAGGAATTGGAAGCTGACTTCTTGAAGTTCGCTACCGAAAGAGGTATGGTAGGTATCAAGGGACACCGTTCTGTAGGTGGATTCCGTGCATCCTGCTATAATGCCATGCCAAAGGAAAGCGTGCAGGCTTTGATTGACTGCATGCAGGAATTTGAGAAACTTCATTAATAATATTGTTTTTCACCACAGATTACGTAGATTTGCACAGATTGTTTTTATGATTAAACTCTGTGATAATCTGTGTCATCTGTGGTGAGTCTTTTTAATATCATGAAATTATGAAAGTATTAGTTGCAACAGACAAACCGTTTGCCAAAGTGGCAGTAGACGGTATCCGTAAAGAAATAGAAGCAGCAGGTTACGAACTCGTGCTGCTGGAGAAATATGGTGAAAAAGCCAAGCTGCTGGAGGCTGTGAAAGATGCAAACGCTATCATTATCCGCAGTGACATCATTGATGCTGAAGTGCTGGATGCCGCCAAGGAACTGAAGATTGTGGTGCGTGCCGGTGCCGGTTATGACAATGTGGACCTGGAAGCAGCTACTGCCCACAATGTATGTGTAATGAATACTCCGGGACAGAACTCCAATGCTGTGGCCGAGTTGGCTTTCGGCTTGATGGTGATGGCTGTCCGTAATATGTATAACGGTACTTCCGGTACTGAACTGATGGGCAAGAAACTGGGTATCCACGCTTATGGTAACGTGGGGCGCAACGTAGCCCGTATTGCCAAAGGCTTCGGTATGGAGATTTATGCGTTCGACGCTTTCTGCCCGAAAGAAGTAATCGAGAAGGATGGAGTGAAGGCTGTGGGTTCTGCTGAAGAGCTTTACTCTACTTGCGATGTCGTTTCCCTGCATATTCCTGCAACTGCCGAAACGAAGAATTCCATCAATTATGCATTGGTGAACAAGATGCCGAAAGGTGGACTGCTGGTGAACACAGCCCGTAAGGAAGTCATCAATGAAGCCGAGCTTATCCAGCTGATGGAAGAGCGTACCGACTTGAAATACATGACCGACATTATGCCTGCTGCCAATGAAACATTTGCAGCCAAGTTTGCCGGACGTTATTTCTCTACACCGAAAAAGATGGGTGCCCAGACTGCCGAAGCCAATATCAACGCAGGTATTGCCGCTGCCAAGCAGATTGTAGGCTTCCTGAAAGACGGTTGCGAGAAGTTCCGCGTAAACAGGAAATGAGATGAATAGTAAGACTACCTATAAATGTTCAGTTCTTTATTTAGCAATAGGTGCTGGTATATTTTCATTAAGTAGTATATTCAGAAATGAATTGTCAGATTTCGCCCTCGGTTTTTGCGAGGGCGTATCTATTGTACTGATATTAGGTAGTGCAATTTATCTGGTAAGATATTTCGTGAAAAAGAAACCTCAATAATCCATATAAAACACTCTCTTATGGCTATAATTAAACCCTTTAAAGGGATTCGTCCCCCTCAGGATTTGGTGGAACAAGTAGCGTCCCGTCCTTACGACGTATTGAATTCTGCAGAAGCACGTGCAGAAGCGGAAGGTAATGAAAAATCCCTATATCATATTATCAAGCCGGAAATAGATTTTCCCGTCGGTACGGATGAGCATGACGAACGTGTTTATCAGAAAGCTGCAGAGAACTTCCGTATGTTCCAGGAGAAAGGCTGGCTGGTGCAGGACGATAAAGAAAACTATTACGTCTATGCCCAGACCATGAACGGCAAGACACAGTACGGTCTTGTTGTCGGTGCCTATGTTCCCGATTATATGAACGGCGTTATCAAGAAGCACGAGTTGACTCGTCGTGATAAAGAGGAGGACCGTATGAAGCATGTCCGCGTGAACAATGCCAACATTGAGCCCGTATTCTTTGCCTATCCCGATAACGCTGCACTGGATGCCGTCATTTCCCGTTATACAGCGGGGAAACCGGTATACGACTTTATCGCTCCGGGTGACGGTTTCGGCCATACCTTCTGGATTATAGACAAGCAGGAGGACATTGATGCCATTACCCAAGAGTTTGCCCAAATGCCCGCTCTCTACATTGCCGATGGGCATCATCGCAGTGCCGCTGCCGCTTTGGTGGGTGCGGAGAAAGCCAAGCAAAATCCCAATCACCGTGGTGACGAAGAGTACAACTACTTCATGGCTGTGTGCTTCCCTGCCAACCAGTTGACTATTATTGACTATAACCGGGTGGTGAAGGACTTGAACGGCATGACTCCCGAAGAGTTTCTGGCTGCTGTGGGCAAGAATTTCATTGTGGAGGAGAAAGGTGAGGACATCTATAAGCCGTCCGAACTGCATAACTTCTCCCTCTATTTGAACGGAAAGTGGTACAGCCTTACTGCCAAACCGGGTACTTATAATGATAACGACCCCATTGGAGTACTGGATGTAACCATCTCCTCCAATCTGATACTGGATGAAGTGCTCGGCATCAAAGACCTCCGTTCCGACAAGCGTATTGACTTTGTAGGCGGCATCCGTGGTCTGGGAGAGTTGAAGAAGCGGGTGGACAGTGGTGAGATGAAAGTGGCATTGGCCCTCTATCCCGTTTCCATGAAGCAGCTGATGGACATCGCCGATACGGGCAACATCATGCCTCCCAAGACAACTTGGTTTGAGCCGAAGTTGCGTTCGGGACTGGTGATTCATAAACTGGACTAAATGAATTGATATAAACTGAAACGGGGATGTCTTCCACTAAAAGACATCCCCGTTTTTCGTTCAGAACTCTGGAAGCTTAGGAGTGTGATGTTTGAAATACAGTTTTCTCATCCACCGGTCAAACAGGATGAAAAGCGGAATGGTCAGAATCAGTAGGAGATAAAAGCAAGGAATCTGGATACTTTCTGACTGTGGGAGGGTGGTGGGCGTAAAGGCTTCCCGGATGCTGTCTCCGAAGTACAGAACCAATCCTGTCCCACTGACACCTATCAAGAAGATAGCAGCGGCAATAGTTGCAAGCAGAATTCTTCTTTCTGATTTCTTCTCGCGCAGACGTATGGCTTCTTCTACCTTCTGCATGGTGCGGTAGGTAAAATTGGACGGCAGGCGGAAAGTAGTCTGTTCTCTTACCGCCTTTTTCAATCCTCTATCTTTTAGTTCTTCGTTCATACTTTTTCTTGTTTCATCAACACATAAATCTTTTTACGTATACGGTGTAGCTTCACTTTTGCGTTGCTTTCCGTCAGTCCCAGGATGAGAGCGACCTCATTCAATGTTTTTTCTTCATAATAGAACAGGCTTATCAGTGCCTGTTCCTCGGAATCGAGTTGCTCCATGGCTCTGTTCAATTTGGCAATTTGCTCTTCCCCTTCATCATTTAAGGCTTCATCTACTTGTGTATCGGATATGTTGGCAAGCAGTGTATCATCCATGACAAAGGTATCAAATTTCTTTTTCCGTGCACTCGAGATGGCCGTATTATATGCAATCGAATAAATCCACGTCGAAAAAGAACTGGTGCCCTTGAAAGACGAGAGGTGCTGGAAGGCTTTCAGAAAGACATCCTGGGTCAGTTCTTCGGCATCTTCCTGGTTGGAGACGATGCGGGCCACCAGGATGAATACCTGCTGGCCGTATGTGTTGAGAAAATGCTCGTAAAGAGCAGTCTCTCCCCTCAAGATGCGCTGGATGATATGTCTCTCGTCGTCTTTCATTTTGTCTGTTAGACGCAGATTTGTTTGTTTGGTTACAGATTTTCGGAAGAAAAAATATTTTTCCGGAAAAGTGTAACCTCATGTAAACTGCCGCGTCTAAAGGGTACAAAGAAACGAAATTACTAATTTAAATTGAAACGAATATGATGGATTTTATTATGGTGCCTGCGGTGATGACAATCATTACTTTAGGAGTTTACAAATTGTTTGAGCTGTTTGTTTGTAAGAAGGAAAGAATCATGCTGATTGAGAAGATGGACGAGCGGGGACTACTCCCTCAGATGGATACGCCTAAATTACGTGGAAGTAGCTTTTCGTTCTCTGCCCTGAAAATAGGATGTCTGTTGGCTGGTATGGGACTTGGGTTATTGCTGGGTTATCTTATCTGCTATGCGACGATTCCCAATTACTTTACTGCGGACAGAGACTGGATGTATAGGGAGACTGTTTCCCTTATTTATGGGGCTTGTGTGCTGGGTGTTGGTGGAATCGGACTGATAGTGGCTTTTATTACAGAACTAAAACTGAACAAGAAGTAAGGTTATTATGTAGAAAATGCCGACCTTTGCTGAAAAATTAAGAGTATGCAATGAAGGTATTGATTCTTAACGGTAGTCCTCGTCGTCATGGCAACATGTCGAAAATGTTGGAGCTGATGAAGCAGGAACTTGAAGGCTGCGGAGTTGGAACAGTTTATATAGACGTTCCACAGTTGCAGGTACATCCCTGCATCGGTTGCATGAAGTGTCGCAGTTCATTGAAGTGTTGTCTGCCCGAGGATGGGGCACAGAGAGTGTTGCAGTCTATGAAAGAAGCCGATGCAGTGATAATCGGTGCCCCTTGCTATTGGGGAAACATGCCGGGAGAAGTGAAAGTGCTTTTCGACCGTATGGTTTACGGTATGATGGGGGAGAACTCTTGGGGAATGCCCCTTCCGCTTCATAAGGGCAAGAAAGCGATTGTGGTAAGCACTTGTACTACCCCTTATCCTTTCAATATTCTCTATAATCAGACGCACGGTGTGGTGAAAGCTTTCAGGGAGATTCTGAAATGGAGTGGTTTCAAGATTGTGAAAACCATTGAGAGGGGAGGTACTAAGAAGCATCCTGAGCTGACGGAAAAGGATATGCGGAACTGCAAGAAAGCAGTGCACAAATTATTGTAAAGTATTGAAAAAGTCAATATGAGTAGAAAAGAAGAATATAAATTGCAGAACGAACAGTTTCTGGAGCAGTTGCGTACGGCAGAAGGAATCAAGGAATTGCCTTGCGGCATACTTTATCGGGTATTGGAGGAAGGCAGAGACGGTCCGACACCACGTCTCAACAGTGTAGTATCTGTGCATTATAAAGGCACGCTTATTAATGGGCGTGAGTTCGATAATTCGTGGAAACGGAATTGTCCGGAGGCTTTTCGTCTGAATGAAGTGATTGAGGGCTGGCAGATTGCCTTGCTACGAATGCATCCCGGAAGTCGTTGGATTGTATATATCCCTTACACCATGGGATACGGTACACGTACCAGTGGACCCATTCCGGCGTATTCCACACTGATATTTGAAGTGGAATTACTAAATATCTCGTGACACTGCTGAACAATTTGCTTTTTTATCTTGTTCTCATATAAGAATTTAGAAAAACTCAATAGGTATGAATATAGATAAGAAAGCAGGGCATATTGACCCGAAAGTAGCATTGTCCCAGGCAGAACATGAAAAGGGAACAGTACCCGGACAACAGATTGGCCTTTACGGTAATGCAGACAAGAGAGATGTTCGTCAGGTCGTAAAGATTCTGAATCCTGACAAAAACAGTATGGAGAGCAGAGGTTAACCCTCTGCTTTTTTTATTACATGCCTCTTTCTTCGTCGAGTCCAGATGATTTGTTGGAGGGTTTTGTATCTTTGTACCCGGAAATGAAACTCTTAAAAACAAAAGCAGGATGCTACGGAAAGGAGACCTCACTCAAGGAGGCATAACCGGTACTTTATTGCATTTTACCCTACCCATGCTGGTAGGGTCTTTTTTGCAGCAATGCTACAACATTGCAGATACGCTCATTGTAGGCCAATGCATTGGTGCAGGGGCGTTGGCGGCGGTCGGTTCGGCATACACACTGATGGTTTTCCTTATATCCGTTTTGCTGGGACTGGCGATGGGCAGTGGCACTGTGTTCTCTTTACATTATGGTGCCGGAAACCATGTAGCACTGCGTCGTAGCATATTCAGTTCGTTTGCACTAATAGGTATCGTGACACTGATACTGAATGTAGTCGTTTTTATCTGGCTCGATCCTATTCTCCGGCTGTTGCAGGTTCCGCAAGACATATACGGCATGATGCGCAGCTACTTGTGGATAATCTTCTGCGGTATAGTTTTCACCTTTATCTATAACTTCTACGCATCTCTGCTGCGTGCAGTAGGGGATTCTGTCACTCCGCTTTGGTTTCTGGCAGTTTCTGTCGTTCTGAATATAGCGCTCGACTTGTTTTTTATCCTACAACTGGATTGGGGGATTCAGGGTGCGGCTGCGGCCACTGTCCTCGCTCAAGGAGTAGCTGCTCTGGGCATCATCATTTATACTTACAGAAGGCGTCCGGAACTGCGATGGCATCATGAAGACATGTGTTTTGACCGTACTTGCTTGAAGGAAATAGCTTCCTTCTCTACACTGACTTGCGTCCAACAGTCGGTGATGAATCTGGGAATCCTGATGGTACAGGGGCTTGTCAACAGCTTTGGAACAGCGGTAATGGCAGCTTTTGCGGCAGCTGTGAAGATTGACTCTTTCGCCTATATGCCCGTGCAGGAATTTGGGAATGCCTTTTCCACCTTTATTGCACAGAACTTCGGGGCCGGACGTTACGACCGTATCCACCGGGGTGTTCGCAGTGCATTTGTCACGGCTGTTGTTTTTTCGCTCCTTGTGTCCGTATTGGTTTTCATCTTTGCCAAACCGTTGATGCTTATCTTTGTCCGTCCGGACGAAACGGAGATTATTGCGGTGGGAGTGGCGTACCTACGCATCGAAGGTGCTTTCTACTGTGGCATCGGCATCTTGTTTTTGCTGTACGGATACTATCGGGCCATCCGTATGCCGGGCATGTCTGTTGTGCTGACCGTGCTGTCGCTGGGCACCCGTGTAGTTCTTTCTTACTGGCTTGCTTCGATACCTGAGATTGGGGTGACGGGCATCTGGTGGTCCATCCCCATCGGCTGGCTGATTGCCGATGTAGTCGGTATCTGGTGCTATCGGTATGTTAAAGGAGTTAGAGGGAGTTAAAAGAAAATCCGGCAAATTTGCTCCACTGTCCTTCGGATATTTTCTTGAGCAAATTCAGGCTGCATGGCCTGCTCCAAAGAGACGGGAGAGGGGGTAATGGAGAATACGCCCCGGAATCCGGCTGCATTCAGTATCCCGGCATCCTCTATCGCTCCTGCCAGCAGGATGACGGGAATATGTTGCCTTCTTGCTTCCTGCAAGATGCCCGAAGGTACTTTCCCCATAAGAGTCTGCCGGTCCGATTTCCCTTCTCCGGTGATGAGGAGGTCGGCATCCTTAATCTTTTCTGCAAAGTCCAGAGTTTCCAAAAGAAGCTCTATGCCGGGTTTCAACTGTGCATCCAGAAATGCGTAGAGACCGCCCCCCATACCGCCTGCCGCACCGGCACCGGGATGCAAGGATACGTCTTTGCCGGTAGTGCGGAATATGACGTCCGAAAGATGCTGCATAGCAACATCCAGTTCCTTCACCATATCCGCGTCTGCTCCTTTTTGGGGAGCGAATACGTGGGCTGCTCCATTGGGACCGAAGAAAGGATTGCGTACATCACACGCCGCCGTGAAACATGCCTTTTTCAGTGTGGGATGGGCAGAAGAGCTGTCTATGGAGCTGATTTCCGATAGAAGGGCACCGCATAGGGCGATGCCTTTTTCCATGCTTCCCACTTCGTGTCCTTCTTTATCGAAGAAACGGAATCCCAATGCTTGCAGCATTCCCAGACCGGCATCGTTCGTGGCGCTCCCTCCAAGTCCGATGACGAAACGGAGGCATCCCCGTTCCAAGGCATCGCGTATCAGTTCGCCCGTTCCGAAGGTGGTGGTTTTCATCGGATTCCTTTTGTCGGCAGGAACCAGTGGCAGGCCGCTGATGGCAGCCATTTCTACGAATGCGGTATTGCCGTCTCCGGAGATGCCGTAACTGGCATCGCACGGTTGCATCAACGGGTCGTGGGCACGGACGGTGATACGTTTTCCGTTACTGGCTGCAAGCAGGACGTCGAGCATGCCTTCTCCACCGTCGGCCACGGGGAGCACGATGGTCCGGCATTCGGGACATGCGGCATGTACCCCTTGGGCGGCAGCTTCTCCGGCTTCTGCCGAGGTGAGACATCCTTTGAAGGAATCGATGGCAATCACTATCTTTTTCATGAATTTGCTTTAATCTTTTTGGTGTGGTTTATTGATTTTTTTGATAAATCTGGCTGGATTCCCGGCTACCACAGTCATAGGAGGAACGTCTTTGGTCACTACACTGCCCGCTCCGATAATTGCGCCGTAGCCAATACGTACTCCGGGGAGGACGGTCGAATTGATTCCTATCCATACCTTATCCTCAATGGTAATCGGACGGCCATAGGTAGCGCTGCGATTCTCCGGATCGGGGTCGTGGTTGATTGTAATCAGATTGACTTTCGGTCCGATAAATACCTCATCGCCAATCGTTATGCCGCCGCGACCGAAGAAAGTGCAGCATTGCTGGATGAAGCACCCTTTTCCGATGGTGATAGGCTTACCGTAGTCGATGTAGAGTGGCGGCAGCACCGTTGTACTTTCTTCAAGCGGTTTACCGAGAATCTTGCCCATATATCCGTGTACCTCTTCGGGGGTGCGGTAACCCGTATTCATTTCTGTGGCAACCTTGATGGTAGCGAAAATGTCCTCAATTAATGCATTGTAGCCCGGCTCGTTGGGTGAAACCATCTCTCCCGATAAATCTTTTTCAAAAATACTTTTCATAATCGTTTGATTTAAATTGTTATACACTCTAATCATTTTTCGGGTACAAATGTAAGGAGGCTATGCTACAATGGCTTTGTTGTACGGTTCAATATGCTTTGCCGTGCAGTCCACGGATAGAAAAAGTTCCGCAATCTATGTGAGACTCACTTCCTGCTGTATGTCTTCTGTCGGAGGAATACCGTAGGTGGCTTTATAAGCTTTCGAGAAATGGGAGAGGTTCTTGAAACCTACTTCAAAACAGATTTCCGATACTTTGCGCCCTCCTTTCCGTATCAGCTCACGGGCGGCTTCGAGACGGCGCTGTATCAGCCATTCCCGTGGGGAGAGTGTGCTGCATTTTTTGAAATCGCGTTTAAACGTGGATAGGCTGCGGCCGGTATAATTGGCCATTTCTTCCATGGATATGTCGTTCATGTAATTGTGTTCCAGAAAGTCCAATATGTCTATTTTCCACGGGTCTGCAAAATCAAAAACGGAAGCATACAGGTTTTTACTCGTATTGAGCAACACGTATATCCCCTCCATCCTTTTCAGTTGCAGCAACTCCTCAGTCGGGTGGATGCTCGAATCGAAATAGGGTGTCATGGATTCGAACAGACTTACAATGTCGGGGCGGTTGGAAGGTAGCTTGTACAAGCTTATTTTATCTCGTTTGGCATCTTTAGGCAGGATGTCCCGGTTCAGCCTGCTGTAAAAGTCACGCAGGAATTTGGGAGTGAACATCAGGAAAATGGCTTTGAACTGCTCTCCATTCCAGGCTTGTTTGGTCATTTGCACACTAAAGTCCTTACGGATAAAGGCACAGTCTCCTTTATGCAGCCGAGTGATTTTGCCTCTTTCATCGATAACCATTTCACCGGAGTACATATATACCAGCACGTGCGAATGATTCCGGTGCGTGCAGCTTCTCCCTCCCTCGAAATACATTGCCAGGAAGAGGTCCGAATAGTGCAATGTCTTGATTCCGTCTGTCATTTTTTCTGTTTGATTATAAATCTGATTCTTCGTACAAAGATAACTCTTTTCGGCAGAAATCAGCTTGCTTATTTCTGCTGCTTTTGATTTTGCATTATCTTTAGATAAGATAAGCTGCACTTCAACATAACTTTTTTCATGCAAGCATGAAAGTTCTCTCTTCAGTTTGCATTATCTTTGCAGCATGAGCGAAGATACGTATAAAACCATCGTTGCCCCTTCCGAGGGCATTTACACTGAAAAGCGCAGCAAGTTCATTGCTATTGCCCTGCCGGTGCGTACAGTAGAGGAGGTGAAGGCGCATCTGGAAACTTACCAGAAGAAATATTACGACGCCCGCCACGTGTGCTACGCCTACATGCTGGGCCATGAGCGGAAGGACTTCCGTGCCAACGACAACGGCGAGCCATCGGGTACGGCAGGCAAGCCGATTCTGGGACAAATCAATTCCAACGAATTGACGGATATATTGATTATCGTAGTGCGTTATTTCGGAGGCATCAAATTGGGTACGAGCGGACTGATTGTAGCCTATAAAGCCGCCGCCGCCGAAGCCATTGCTGCCGCCACCGTTATTGAAAAGACCGTGGATGAGACGGTTACCTTCCTTTTCGAATATCCTTTCATGAACGATGTGATGCGAGTAGTGAAGGAGGAGGAGCCGGAAATCCTGGAACAGTCGTATGATATGGACTGCCGCATGACGCTCCGTATCCGCCAGTCCATGATGCCGAAGTTGCGGGCACGGTTGGAGAAAGTAGAAACATTGAGGTTTGAATAATACAACAAATGGGATAAGAGCCCCTTTCAATAGGGAAGTTGTTCGTTTCCTTTAACGGAACAAGTTGTTTTGTCCTTCGGAACAGACTGTTTTCTTTGCGGAAACGGCATCACTCCTTATGAAAGGCTGACTCCCTCCTTTAAACAAAAGAAAGTTTATGGCATTTAGTGCAACAAAAAGAGAACTGGGCGAGCTCTACACCTTCTTTCGCCTGCTGGCGGATGGAGCCGTGTCACTGGGTACACCGAAAGCTGAAAAAGACGAAACCCTGCGCTGGCCCGTTGCCTTGATACAGAGGGAAGAGCATGACGGTACGCGCCGTTACTATATCGAAGCGCAGGAAGTGCGCGTTGTCAGCGGAACTGCCGGGAAGGACGGTTCGTTTGTTCCGGGCGAGAAGGAGGAACTGCGTTTCCCCCGCGAAGACTTTGGTGATGCGGCAGAGTTGGTTCTGCATCTGCTGAAGAACGTTTCGGGCGAGGAAGTGGAAGTGTCCGAAGGTTTGGAAGCCTTTTTGGATGCTGTCAACATCTTCGACCTGGAAGCAAAGACGGAGGACCGTACCGACTTCTCCGTTGCCTTCTGGCATCCCGAAGCACCTCTAACGGGCTTCAATGTCCGTTGTCGTCTTACCCCGATGAATCCGTTGCTGGACGGAGGGCGCACGGCGAATCTGAAGCTGGAGCAAAGCGGTGTCAAGTTTGCCGTGCCCACGGTGAACAAGGTGAATGCCCTGCCGGAATCTCCTACGGAAGTGGCAGAACGCATGATGATGATTGAGCGACTGGGCGGCGTGCTGAAGTATGCCGACGTTGCCGACCGCGTGTTCCGCTGCAACTTGCTGATGATAGACCTCCACTTCCCCCGCATGCTTGCCGAGATGGTACGCTTGATGCACTTGGACGGCATCACCCGCATCAGCGAATTGACGGAGCGCATCAAGGAGATGAATCCGTTGAAGATAAAGGACGAGTTGATAAACAAGCACCGCTTCTACGAGTTCAAGATGAAGCAGTTCCTGCTGGCACTTGCCCTCGGCATGCGCCCTGCCAAAATTTATAACGGTACGGACTCTGCCGTCGAAGGCATCTTCCTGACGGACGGCAGCGGGCAGGTACTTTGCTACCACAAATCCCGTCCGCAGGTCTTTGCAGACTTCCTCTATCAGAATACGCGTTTGGAGAAAGGTGCCGTAGAGAAAGATAAATACGGCTTCTTGGAGCGCGAGAACGGCGTCTGGTACTTCAAGCTGAATGTAAAGATTGGGCTGGTGAAACGGTGAAACAGCCCCACTGAACACGTACTGATGTGCATTATCAACTATCAATTCTCAAATAAATAAATAAATGAACGAGACATTACAAACCATCAAGGCACGCCGCAGCGTCCGTGCCTATACGGAACAGCAAGTTTCCGCAGAAGATTTGAACCTTATCCTTGAGGCGGCTACCTATGCTCCCAGTGGTATGCATTTGGAGACGTGGCACTTTACCGCCATCCAGAATAAGGAGGTGCTGGAAGAGCTGAACGATAAAATCAAAGGTGCCTTTGCCAAGAGTGACGACCTCCATACACGGGAGCGTGGACACAGCCAGACTTATTGTTGCTACTATCATGCCCCCACGTTGGTCATTGTCTCCAATGAGCCGGACAAGTGGTGGGCCGGTATGGATTGTGCCTGCGCCTTGGAGAACATTTTTCTTGCAGCCAAGTCCCTCGGCATCGGTTCCTGCTGGATTAACCAGTTGGGGCAGACCTGCGACGACCCCGATGTCCGCGCTTTCTTGACAAAGCTGGGTGTACCCGAGAGCCATAAGGTATATGGCTGCGCAGCCCTGGGATATGCTCCCGCCGATGCTCCGGTGAAGGAGAAAAAGGTGAAGGAAGGTACGGTGACCATCATCCGCTAAACAGAGATACCCGCAGGAGAGGTGGCGGTCAGGTAATTAATCATACATGAAGCAAAATAACGTATAATTCCGCCACTCTCCGTTGGGCTTCCTCTTCACAGAGGAAATGGGTTATCGCTGCATATTGATGATGCCGCTGTCCGTATCACTGTTGTTCAGCCCCTTGTTGCCTGCCTTGTGCTTGCGTCCGAACTCGAATGTATAGCCCATGCGCAGTACGACCATCTGTCCCGTCTCCCTGACGAATGTTTCGGAACGGAAAGGAGCCACTTCACTGATTCTTTCTTTTCCCACCTTATAGTTATTGGTGAAAGGAAACATAATGCCGATTCCCGCCTGAAGGTTCCGCCGGGTGTACATTGCCATGAATGCCGTCTGGTTTTCGTTCTTCTTGATGGTTTCGCCGAAGAAATTGTTCTGCACTTTCCGGAACTGCCCGAGCAGCGAGAAGTCTTTATATTGCACTTGCGCCATCACGCTGTAATAGAATTCATCGTACATATGGCTATAGTTCAAACCTTCCGACCAACTGCGCGTATATCCTCCCGAAGCATAAAGCGTCAGGAAATCCTTCAGCCCGAACAGCGTAGCGCCGTTAATGCCGACCATCAGTTCCGCATTCAGGCTTTGGAACGACCGCTGGTTTTCATCTTTCAGTATCAGTTTGCCGTCCTCCACGAAGATGCTTTCCATGATGGGATTGTCATAATACTGGTGGCGCACGCTCAGATTGGCGTTGAACTGCTTCTTCGAATAGCTGTAAGACAAGGAGTTCGTGAACTGTTGATACGTTTTCAGTAACGGGTTGCCGCGGACTATCTGTATCGTATCCATCGCCTGCTCTACATCCGTCAGCGAGCCGAGCGACGGTATGGCAGGACTGATGTTGAACCGGTAGCGCAGGAATCCCGCCTTCTTCAGATTATAGCTCAACCGCACGGTGGGCGTGAAGGTATAGTAAGCATGCTCTTCCTCGCTCTCCTTGAACCAGGCACGTGTCATGCCTACGCTGCCCGCATAGCTGAAGTCCTTTACCTTGCCCTGCACCTCGAAGAAAGCGGATGTCTGCGACTGGTCCATCTTCGAAGTGGTGGGATTGGAACCTTTATACTCATTCTCCGTCCGCATCTGATAGTGGCGGACACCGTCGCTCAGCTTCACCTCCTTGAAGTTCTTTTCATAAATGGCTTCGCCGATGACGGAGCGTTTGTCGCCGTCCACTAATGTCTGGATGTCTGCCAGCGGTGCGTTCTCGTCCTTGTACTCCTTGTATTTCCGGTTGTTCTTGGTATGGATGAGCGTTCCCGTTACATTCACCTGGATGCTCTGCTGATGGGGCAGGGTATGCTGGAAGTAAAGGTCGAGCGCCGGAGAGTAGCTGGATGTGTGGTTGTTGACGTACGAATAGATGGACTCCGTGCTGCCCGCTGCCCACATCTTGTTCAGCTCATTCTGGTAGGGGGCATTGCTGAGGTTGTTACGGAAGATGGCATTGAATACATATTTGTCCGCTTTCGTCAGATTGTACGTCAGATTCAGGTTGTTGATGAAGCTCAGGGAGGGAGACTCGTCTTCGATGCCTTCCTTGATGCGGTCGATGGTACGGTCGCCCAGATAGAAGGTTTCATGGGATTCGAGGCGGCTGTGATACTTGCCGTTCTTGTTGAAGTAGTCGATGCCCCATTCGGAGTTCTTGTAATTGAACTTCGCGCTCAGGAAATTCTCTCCCCATAGGGTGTGGGGCGAATCGGAGAGTTGGAAGTTCACAACACCGCCCGTTTCGCGGCGGCGCAGGATAATGTTGACTACGGCGCCCAGTTCATCGTCTCCGTACTGCTTGCCGGGGTCTTCGATGAACTCCACACGCAGTACGTCTTTGGCTCTGACGGCCGCTATCTCCTTGTCTGTCACTTTAATGCCGTTGATACGGGTTTGTACGGCCCCACCACTGCTGACGCTCATGCTGTTGCTCAGATTGTCCACTTGCAGACGGGCAATGCCGAGATTGTTCAGCAAGTCGTAGGCACCGAACGAGCGTTTCAGCTGGCTTTCGGAAGGCAGGATGATTTGCCGGTCTACCCGCTGCAGCACATTGCTGGCGGATACCGTCACTTCACCGAGGCTTACGGCATCTTCCTGCAACTGTACATCGCCCAGGTCGAGGCTTTTATTCAGTTTCAGCAGTATGTTTTCACTTTGGAGGCCGATGAAGGAGATGGAAAGGCGGTAATCGCCTGCCTTGATTTTAGGGAGGGCGAACTTGCCTTGTGCATCCGAGGTTACTCCGGTCACCAAAGTAGAGTCTATGGTCCATAATGACACATTGGCGGCTATAACTGCCTCTTGCGAGGCGTCCGTGACGCGTCCTTTGATGGAGAGGCTCTGTGCCTGCGTACTGAGTACGGAGAGGGCAAGCAATAGTAAAAAAAGTTGGGTTTTCATAATCGTTTGTATTAGTCTGTTACTGTTGGATAGGGATGCAAAAGTCACTCTTCCCGTTAAGGGAAGATGCTGAAGCTTGTATATCAGTTGTTTATACTTTCCTCGTCTGTCCGATGAAAGTTAGGAATGCATGAAGGAATAAATCTCGTACATCAGTGTCGAAACTTTGACAATCGTAAGTCCGAAGAGGAGTCCGAAGGTAATCCATAATGCAGTCTTTGCGTATCTCTTCATGAACCGTCTTTTTTAAGTTTGTTATATCGTTCTGTTATTTCTTCTATACTGATGCCGAGCAGCTCCATGCTGCGGAACATGTCGGCAAGCTGGTTTTCAAAAAACTCTTTCTTCTGTATTCGCATCACTTTCTTCACCGCATCTTTGGAGAGGTAGAATCCCATTCCCCGTTCCGGGTAGATGATGCCCTCTGCCTGGAGGTATTCATAGGCCTTCAACACGGTACGCGAGTTCACTGCCAGTTGTGTGGAGAGCTCCCTCACGGATACCACCCGCTCTTCTGCCCGCCATTCGCGGGTGAGAATCTTGCTGAAACAGAAATCTACAATCTGCTGGTATATCGGTTTGTTGGTCTTGAAGTCCATAGGCTACAGTTGTTTTTCTTTGAGCAGGAAGTAGCTCGATACCCATGAACCGAGCAGCACACTGATGGGAGCCGCATAATTGCAGAAAGTCACGATGGCTTGTGTACCGGCCGACAACGGATAGTTGGTGTTGGGCCATGTGGCAATGTTGTCTATCCAGTATCCGTCCGCTCTGGCTTCGGGCATGAGGGAGGCCACAAAAGTTACAATTCCTATGCAGACGGCAATGGAGCCAACAAAGATGGTGAAACTTTTCAGCAGGACTTGCCGACTGAAGGCGAAGTAGCCGATGAAGGCGGAAGCATGCAGGATTACATTGGTCAGTATCTGGGTGTTGTGTATCCGGAACATCGTGATGTGCGTTGCGAAATACTGCAGGAACTCGCTGCCGCTTAAGGACAGCAGACCTTTGAGGCAGGCTATCAGTAGACCGCAGAATAGGGGAAGCAGCAGCAGGTATTTTATCCAGATATGCAGGAACTTCTCGAATGCCGATGCCGGCAGCAGTATATCGAGAGTAGAGCTGCGTTTGCTGAAATTTGTTTCCAGCAGGCAGGGGGCCATGAGGATAAACCATAGTACGTAGCGGGAGAATTCGGTGGCAGAGGTATGTTTGCCGTAATAACTTCCACCGCGGTTTATGTCGTAGAGAATGCACAGGATGCAGATGAACGATACGACGGCTGCCGACCAAAGCAGGTGCCTGCCGGTCTCATTCCTTTTATATTGTTCCAGTAGCAGGAAGCGTTTCAGATTAAAAGTTGCGTTCATAGTTCTGTTTGTATGATGGATTTTCATTGAAACATGCTCTTTATCTTTTCCGGTTGTTGCAGCACCGCTTTATACAGCAGCTCGATGTCCGGTGTGTTCTCTTCTCCGTCCTCGTTGGGGAGAATGGAGAAATGGCCTGCCAAGTCTTGTTCGCTGTAGATGCTTTCTGCCGGCAGAATGTCCGTACGGGCAAAGAGAAGCCGGTTACTGATTTCGTCCAGCGAACGGTTCAGTAATATTTCGCCTTTGCCAAGGATGACGAGATGGTCCAGCAGATTCTCGAAGTCGTGCGCCTGATGGGTGGAGATGAGCAGCGTGCTTTCATCGTCCATGCTGCGGCTGATGATACGTTTCAAGGCTTGGCGGGAAGTGATGTCCAGCCCGTTTGTCGGTTCGTCGAGCAGGATGTATGGAGTATGCAGGGCAAAGGCGTATGCCAGCATTGCCTTCTTCTGTTGTCCGTAGGAGACGGAAGAGAGTTTTTGTTTCCGGTCGATTTTCAATTCTTCCAGGTTCAGCTCGAATTCTTCTTGATTGAAATGTGGATAGAATACGGAATGGTGTGCAGCGAAGCTGACGATACTCTCGGTTGGCATCTGCATCTCTTCGGGCAAGAAGAAGTAACGGTTTAGCGCCCCGGGCTGTCTCTCCACCGTGTTTCTTCCGTCTATACTGCACTTTCCGTTTTTGGGGAAGAGTAGTCCGCAGATGAGATGCATCAGCGTTGTTTTGCCTGCGCCGTTTTCCCCCAGAAGTCCATATATACCATTTCCTATTTCCAAAGATATATTGTTGAAAATAAATGGATTGGACTTGTAACCGTAGCTCGTATTCTCTATCGTTATCATAGTTTTATTAGTGTTGTACTGATGTACAACACTGCAAACGTAGGGTAAGTTATGGAGAAAAGCAAGGGGGAGAGATACTTATTAACTTCTTTTAGCGGTTGTGCGCTTGCCGTTTGCTTACAGCATCTTCACCAGTATGTCCCATACAGCCACCATGTGGCAGGCTGAACCGCCCAATACAAAGAAATGGAAAACCGAATGCATGTACCGTGCTTTGCGCAAGGAGTAGAAGGCGGCTCCCGTGATGTAGCATACCCCCTCGGCAATAATCCAGTAGCAGGCTGTGGGGGAGAGGGCGAAAAGCTGCTTGAATACTACCAGTACGGACAGCCCCATCAAGATGTAGCACACTGTTTCCACGTAACTGTGCTCCTCCATCTTGCGGAAGCTGACAACAGTGCCGATGATGGCGCATAGCCAGACGAAGCCGAAAAGTCCCCAGCCCCAACCGCCGTCCTCTCTCAATGCAATGAGTGTGATGGGGGAATAACTGCCTGCAATGTGCCAATAGATGGCTGCATGGTCCCAATGCCGCAAGCGTCGTTTCCACGGATTATGATGTTTCAGGGAGTGGTAGAGTGTGGAGGCAAGATATGAACCGCCCATGCCGAACAGATAGAGCCATACGCCGCATGCTGCCCAAAGATTCTGCGCCTGGTAGCATTTTATCAGGAATAGTGTACTTACAATTACTCCCATGGCAATGCCGATGCCATGGGAGATGGAATTGATGGTTTCTTCTTTTTTACTATAAAATAGTCCGTTACGCTTTCTTTTCATCAGTCGAAGCATCCATAGCATGTGGGCAACAGTTTACGGTCTCCCAACGTGTTGTCTACACGTGCCACGTTCACCCAGAACTTGTTTTCGCGCACGCTTTCTATCGGGTAGGCTGCCTTTTGGCGGGTATAGCTGTGCTCCCATGTGTCGGCTACCACTTCGTATTCGGGATGCGGGGCATTCACCAGCACGTTGTCCGTCTTGTCGACTTCGCCGTTCTTCACCTCTTGAATCTCGTCCCAGATAGTCAGCATCACGTGGACAAAGTTGTCGAGTTCGGCAAGGCTTTCGCTCTCCGTCGGTTCAATCATCAGTGTGCCGTGTACCGGGAAGGAGAGGGTAGGGGCATGATATCCATAATCCATCAGGCGCTTGGCGATGTCGTTTTCGCTGATGCCCGTCTCTTCGTGCACCTTACGGCATTCCAATATCATTTCGTGTCCTACGAAGCCGGTAGCACCGCGGTAAACGATGCCGTATGTATCCTTGAGGCAGGCTGCCAGGTAGTTGGCGCTGAGGATGGCTATCTTTGTGGCCCGTGTCAGCCCTTCTGTTCCCATCATGCGGATATAGCCGTAAGTAATGGGGAGGATACCTGCACTGCCGAAAGGAGCTCCGGACACCTGGTTGGCGGCATTGCCGAACAATTTGTGTCCCGGAAGGAACGGAACCAGATGCTCTGCCACGCAGATGGGACCTACGCCCGGTCCGCCGCCACCGTGAGGAGAGGCGAACGTTTTGTGCAGATTCAAATGGCAGACATCCGCACCGATAAAGCCGGGATTCGTCAAGCCTACTTGGGCATTCATATTGGCGCCGTCCATATATACCTGCGCACCGCAGGCGTGTATAATGTGGCAGATTTCCACAATTTCCGTTTCAAAGATACCGTGTGTGGAAGGGTAGGTGATCATTAGGGCGGCGAGGTCTGCCTTGTTTTCTTCCGCTTTGGCACGCAGGTCAGCCATATCCACATTGCCTTGTGCGTCGCAGGCGCAGGTCACGGTGGTAAAGCCTGCCTGGATGGCGGATGCCGGGTTGGTGCCGTGTGCGGATGCAGGTATCAGTATTTTATTGCGGTGCCCTTGTCCTATACTTTCCAGATAGGCGCGGATGACGCGGAGTCCTGCATATTCGCCTGCCGCACCGGAGTTGGGTTGCAGGCTGACATCGGCAAAGCCGGTAATTATCTTCAGCTCTTCACTGAGGTTGCTTATCAGTTCGCGGTAACCTTCGGCCTGGTCTTCGGGCACCAGGGGATGCATGTTCATGAATTCCGGACGGCTGAGCGGCAGCATCTCTGCGGCGGCATTCAGTTTCATGGTGCACGAGCCGAGGGAAATCATGGAGTGTGCCAGTGAGATGTCCTTACGATCGAGGCGCTTGATGTAGCGCATCATCTCCGTTTCCGTATGGTATTTGTTGAATACTTCGTGTGTCAGATAGGCACTTTGGCGCTTCATCTCCGCGCTGATGCTACTTGCCATGGGTACGTCGCTTGTCTTTTCCCAATCCCTTCCGGCGGCAATGGCAAAGATGGAGAGCAGTACATTGACGGCAGCTATATCCGTAGTTTCGTCAATGCTCATGCCTACATCTCCATTCTTGAAATAACGCAGGTTCACTTCCTTGCTTAGAGCGATGGTACGTATCTGCTGTGCCGAAATGGTGTCGGGTAGTGCAAAGCGGAGCGTGTCGAAATATTGTGCATTGACCTGCTTGTACCCCAGTCTGTTGATGCTCTTTTCCAGGAATACGGCAATGCTGTGGATGCGTTCCGCAATGGTGCGGATACCTTCCGGACCATGATATACGGCATAAAAGCCTGCCATTGTAGCCAGCAGTGCCTGCGCGGTACAGATGTTGGAAGTCGCCTTTTCACGCTTGATGTGCTGCTCGCGGGTTTGCAGCGCCATGCGGTAGCACAGCTTGCCGTATTTGTCTTTCGACCAGCCGATGATGCGTCCCGGCATATTGCGCTTGTACTCGTCACGGGTGGCAAAGTAGGCTGCCGACGGCCCTCCATAGAACATCGGGGTACCGAGCCGTTGTGTGGTTCCGAAGACGATGTCGGCTCCCCATTCTCCCGGAGGGGTGAGCAGGGTGAGGCTCAGTATGTCGGCTGCAACGGCCACTTTGCAGTTGGCCGCATGGGCTTTTTCCACGAAGGCGCGATAATCTTCCACGTTGCCGGCGGCGTTGGGATATTGCAGTACGCAGGCGAAGATGTCCGGCGTGAATTCCATTTCATGGTATTTTCCTATACGCAGCTCGATACCTTGCGGAATGGCGCGAGTAGTCATTACCGCCAGTGTCTGCGGGAAGACGGCTTCGTCTACAAATACCACGTTGGCACCCGATTTCTGCATGTCGCGCGGACGCAGGGCGTACATCATCGTCACGGCTTCGGCTGCGGCAGTCGCTTCGTCCAGCAGGGAGCAGTTGGCAAGGGGCATGCCGGTGAGGTCACATACGGCAGTCTGGAAGTTCATTAGGGCTTCCAGGCGTCCTTGTGAGACTTCGGTCTGATAGGGGGTATAGGAAGTGTACCAAACGGGGTTCTCGAATACATTCCGTTGGATAACGGCAGGAGTGATGGTATTGTACCATCCCATACCGATATAGGTTGTGTAAAGTTTGTTTTTGGCAGCCAGTCCTGCAATGTGCTGTCCGAATTCGTACTCCGTCATTGTCTTGGGCAGAGCCAGCGGTTCTTTCAGGCGGATGTTGGCAGGAATGGTTTTATCAATCAGCTCGTCCAGGCTTTTCACTCCTATTTTTTGGAGCATCTTCTCCTCGTCTTTTTCGCTGATGCCGATGTGGCGGTAGGCCAATAGGTCGTTTTTCATGGCTGTAATGATTTAAAAGTTTGCTGTATATTTACCGGAAGAACGGATTCTCCGCTTTTTCTATTCCTATGGTAGTCGGTGCTCCGTGTCCGGGATAGACAATCGTGTCGTTGGGCAGGATGAACAGACGGCTGCAAATATGCTCTATCAGTTCGTCGAAGTTGCCGCCGGCAAGGTCGGCACGGCCGATGCTGCCTTGAAACAGCACATCCCCCGAAAACATGCAGTGGTCTGCCGCGCAATAGTACACCAGGCTGCCCGGCGAGTGTCCCGGCACATGGATGGCTTCCAGTTTCGTATTGCCGAAGGTGATGATGTCTCCATCGTGCAGATAAGTGCCCAGGGGCACGGGGGCTTCCTGCAGTTGGAAGCCGAACATGCGGCTTTGTTTCGGCGCTTCGTCAATCCAGAACTCATCGGCCTGGTTGGCTTCGGCCTTCAGACCGAACTCTTTCAGCATGAAAGGATTGCCGAAGATATGGTCCAGATGCAGATGGGTATTCAGCAGATGTTTCACATTCAGCCCATTCTTGGTGATGAAGTTTTTCAAGGCCTGCTTTTCTTCTTCATAAAAACAGCCCGGGTCAATGACGACCGCTTCATTGGTTTCGTCCCAAAGCACATAACAGTTCTCCGGGAACATATTAAACTCAAATCTCTTTATTTTCATATTATGTATTTAGATTTATCCCCCTACATATACTACTTTCTTTGTCTCGAAGAACTCCTCTTCAAAGAACTCCTTCAGGTCCCACAGCGTAGTCTTGTTCTTGACGGGCATGGTTTCGTTTCCCAATTCGCCCCCCTTGAGGCAAATCAGTCCGTTGGGCAATGCATTCTGCTGTTTGGAGGAGATGTTCTTGCGGATAATCTTCAGTAGGTCTGTCAGTGGCATCACGGCACGGCTCACCACAAAGTCGAACTTCCCTTTTTCCTCTTCTGCGCGGGCATGGCGGAAGGTGACGTTTTTCAGCCCGATGCTGTTGGCTATTTCGGAGGCTACGCGTACTTTCTTTCCGATGCTGTCCACCAGATGGAATTGTACTTCGGGGAAAAGGATGGCAAGCGGGATTCCCGGAAAGCCTCCTCCCGTGCCGAGGTCCATAATTTGTGTCCCCGGTCTGAACCTGATTACCTTGGCTATGCCCAGAGAGTGCAGCACATGGTGTTCGTACAAGTTCTCTATATCTTTGCGTGAAATGACATTAATCTTAGAGTTCCAGTCCAGATAGAGGTCGTAGAGTGCGGCAAACTGCCGTTTCTGTTCTTCCGTCAGGTCCGGGAAATATTTGAGTATTAAATCCATTGTGAATTTTATGTTGATAGACAATTGATTACAGTTCCTATTCGCCGTCTGTTTTTATAGCGCTGCTTAATACAATGAATTTACCGTTCATCAGAGGGGCTATGTCCTCATAAGACAACGTGATTTTGGTTGCTCCCATTACGTATGGGGCAATTTCATATACATTATAATAGAAGGTGATTCCCGTTGGGTCCAGGTAGAAATTCTCGATAGGCTCCAGGTCACCGGTGGTGGCGTAGCCCATGTCCTCCAGCTCTTGGCGGGTGCTGACGTTGTTGTCTGCCATCAGCTGTTTCCAAAGCAAGTCGGTCAGCGCTTCCTTATAGTCGCCTTCAAAGAGGTCGTCCAGGCGGATGGGGCTTAGGGTCTTTAGGTCGAGGTTGAGGAAGGTGGACATATAGATGCCGTGTGCGCCGCCGGTATATTCGTTGTAATCTATACGGTAGGTCAGTACTAAGGTATTGCACAACTGCACATGGCTTTCGATTCCTTTATAATAGGAATACCAGGCTCCTATGCTCTGCTCGTCCTGCTTGTCCTCCTCGTCTTTCTTGTACATCGGCTCCAGGTCATTGCGGTAGTCGCCGACATATTTCTCCGTATATTTCTTGACAGCTTCTTCGGGTGTCATCGCCATGTACTTGTCGCCGAAGCAGGCAGAGAGGAAGAAGGTGTTCAGACTGTCTTTCAGCCTTACGTCGGATGACTGGCTGGCGTAGGCAACGTTGAGGATGAGGTTGCAGGCCGGCTTGGCTGTGTCTCCGAAGAGATGTACGGTTTCGTTTACTTGTATACTGTCGAACTCCAACGCGTATGCGTTTTTGTTCACGGTGTTACCGCAGGAAAAGAAAAAGCCGCTTGCCGCAAGCAGAAGGACAAGTAGGCTGACAGTTTGCTTTTTCATATTGAGTTTCGTTTATAAATCAACATATCAATCAAAAAACTTTATCGACAAATATAGAACTTATTAACGAACTGCACACATAAAAAAGGAAAAATTAATTCCGGCAAACGGTTAAAACTTTCTATCTTTGCAGCGCTTATGAAGGAACTCCGTTACATACTGGCTGTACTCTTTTCCTCCCTTATCATTATAAGCGGAGTGGGGATTTCTGTAGTTCAGTATTGCTGTGCCGGATGCGAGACGACACAAAGTTGCTGCACCTCCGGCTGTTCCAAATGCCATAATGCACATCGTGCCTCACGGCAAACATGCAAGGATACCGGCTGTACAGCCGTCTACTACAAGGTGGATTTCGTGAAGCATGCACACGAGTCTGTTTCGTTCGTGCCATTCCTTACACTGTTTTGCGAGCAACTGCCGCTGTTTGATCACTCCTTGCCGCAGGTGGCTTGTACTCCGAGAGTTGTTTCAGGAGCACCGCCATATGTCGTCGGCTCGCGTCATTATCTGGCGCTCTATTCCACGCTTCTCATTTAGTGTTGTTTTATACGGGGCAATGACATGAATTGTCCGGAGGGAACTGTTTGTTTTTTAATCACTTCTTTAAGTATAAAACAGAAATGAAATATAGTTTGATAGCCATTCTTCTGTTCTCTTTCACCGCCTTGCAGGCGCAGGTAAAGGGAACGGTAAAGGATAATTTGGGCGACCCGATTGCGGGTGCCAACCTCTTCTGGCAGAGAACCACCCAAGGTACCACCACTTCGGCGGACGGTACTTTCTCCTTGTCCAAACCCAATGACAAGCATATGCTTGTAGTCAGCTTTATCGGTTTTGAGAACGATACGATACACGTCAGTAACCGCAATGAGACGCTCGACATTGTCTTGCGCGAAGGGGTGGAACTGAGCGAGGTGAATGTGGTCAGCCGTAAGTTGGGCACCATGAAGCTGCGCAACAGTGTGATGAATGAAGATATGATAAGTAGCGCCGAGTTGAGTCGTGCCGCCTGCTGTAACCTGGGAGAGAGTTTTGTGACCAATCCCTCGGTGGACGTCACCTACTCTGACGCCGCCACCGGTGCCAAGCAAATCAAGCTTCTCGGCTTGTCCGGTACGTATGTGCAAATGATGACGGAGAATATCCCCAACTACCGCGGCTCTGCCGCCCCCTACGGACTGGGTTATGTACCCGGGCCATGGATGCAGAGTATTCAGGTGAGCAAGGGCAGTTCGTCCGTGAAGAACGGCTATGAGGCCATCACGGGACAAATTAATGTGGAATTCAAGAAACCCCAGTTGCCCGAGGCCGATTGGTTCTCCGCCAACCTCTTTGCCAGCAGCACCAACCGCTACGAAGCCAATGCCGATGCCACGGTGAAACTCTCCAAACGTTGGAGCACCTCTTTGCTGGCGCATTACGAGAATGAGACCAAAGCTCACGACAGCAACGACGACGGCTTTGCCGACATCCCCCGTGTGGAGCAGTACAACCTCTGGAACCGCTGGGCATACATGGGCGACCGCTACGTCTTCCAGGCAGGCATCAAAGTGCTTACGGAAGACCGCAACAGCGGGCAAGTCAGCCATGGCAAAACGTCCCTGGCAGACCCTTATAAGATAAGTATAGGTACCGACCGCTACGAAGCCTTCACCAAGAACGCCTATATATTCAATAAGGAGAAGAACACCAACCTGGCATTGATCCTTTCCGGCTCCCTGCACAAGCAGGATGCCTTGTACGGACGGAAAATCTACGATGTGGACCAGCACAACGCTTATGCCTCCTTGCTGTTCGAGACGGAACTGACCAAGCGTCAAAGCCTTTCTGCCGGACTGAGCTTCAACTATGACTCCTACGACCAGCACTATCGCCTGGACAATGACGCCGCACAGCCTTTGACGAAGAAATTCACCAAAGAAGCCGTCCCCGGCGCCTACGTGCAGTACACCTACAACTGGGACGATAAACTGGTGCTGATGGGTGGTATCCGCGGCGACCATAGCAGTGAGTACGGCTATTTCGTCACTCCGCGTTTCCATGTGAAGTACAATCCCAACGAGTATGTACATTTCCGTCTTTCGGCAGGAAAGGGATACCGCACAAACCATGTGCTGGCCGAGAATAACTACCTGCTGGCAAGCAGCCGCCGGATAGACATCGCCAAACGTCTTGACCAGGATGAGGCCTGGAACTATGGCGCAAGCGCTTCCGCCTATATTCCCTTGTTCGGCAAAACCTTGAACCTGAATGCGGAATACTATTACACGGATTTCCGCAAGCAGGTGGTGGTGGATATGGATACGGACCCGCATGCCGTTCTGTTCTACAACCTTTACGGCCGTTCCTATTCGCAGGTAGTGCAGGTGGAGGCAAGCTATCCGTTCTTCCCGGGTTTCACCTTTACCGCGGCTTACCGTTGGACGGATGCCAAGACGAATTACAACGGAGAGCTGATGGAGAAACCCCTTACCAGCAAGTATAAAGGTTTGCTGACGGCTTCTTATCAGACACCTTTGGGATTGTGGCAGTTTGATGTGACTTTGCAGTTGAACGGTGGCGGGCGCATGCCGGCTCCATACGAACTGACAGACGGCAACTGGTCGTGGGAAAGGCGTTATGGCGGCTTCGAGCAGTTGAGTGCCCAGGTGACGCGCTATTTCCGTCGCTGGTCTATATACGTCGGTGGCGAGAACCTGACAAACTTCAAGCAGAAAAACCCCATCATCGATGCTTCCAATCCCTGGGGAAGCAACTTTGATGCTACGATGGTGTGGGGACCGATGCATGGGGCAAAAGCCTATGTAGGTGTCCGTTTTAACTTGCCGAGAATATAATATTATTTATTAAATCAATAGCAAAACAATGAAAACAAGAAGATTTTTAGTTGCTTTGGCAGCCGTACTGTTCTGTACGACTGCCGCAATGGCAAAAGACATCCGTACAGCCGTGTTCAAGGTGGCACAGATGAAGTGTGAGAACTGTGTAAGGAAGATAAACAATAACATCCGTTTTGAGAAGGGACTGAAGGACTTCCACACAGACCTGAAGACAAAGACGGTAACCATCACGTATGATGCCGACAAGACCAATGTGGAAAAGTTGAAAGAAGGTTTCCAAAAGTTCCATTATGAAGCGGAGTTTGTCAAGGAAACCAAGCAGGACGATAAGAAGTAATTGAACAAACTGCTCATTCCAGTTGTTGCTTTATTAAAGCGGAACAACAACCATCTAAAAAATAAATCGAATGAGCAATATAATTACTAAGGCACATCCCGTGCCGGATATGCACAGCACGGGATTGCGCGTCGTCGGTGCATGGCTTTTTGCCATCGTACTGATACTGTTTTCTACAGTCTTTGTGCATGTACCCTATACCCGTGAAATACAGATGGTACTGGCAATTCCGGTACTGCTGTTTTTCGGCGCTCCTTTTTATGCCGGTGCCTGGAAGGGAACCCGGTCGGGCCGCAACAATATAGACCGTCTGGTGGCGCTTACCACCTCTGTGGCTTTTCTGTTCAGTGTGTTCAACACTTTCTTCCCGGATTATTGGCTGGGCATCGGGCTGGAACCGCATGTCTATTATGGGGTTGCCGCCGTCATCATCGCCTTTTCCCTGACCGGCGAGTTTATGGAGGAACGTGCCCGGCGAAATGTGTCGGCGGCTATCTGCCGGTTGGGAGGCTGGCAGCATAACGCAGCCCGCGTACTGCCGGAGAAGCAACGCATTGACGACCGCGTTGCCGAGCTTTTTGTCCCGGTCATTCTCATCATTTCCCTGCTGACCTTTTTTATATGGGTGTTCTTCGGAGGCATAGATGTAGTGTCACACGGTCTGTTTGCCGCTTTGTCCGTATTGGTGGTGGCTTGTCCGTGTGCGGTAGGGCTGGCCACTCCAGTAGCTTTGGCGGCGGGCCTTAATAAAGCTGCCCGCAATCATATCCTTATCAGGGACACTTCCGCTTTAGAGCAGATGCGCAATGTGGATGTGGTGGTATTCGACAAGACCGGGACCTTGACAGAAGGACATCCTACGGTAATAGGCTGGCTGTGGGCGCAAGGGCAGGAGGAGCATTATAAAGATGTACTGCTTGCTGCCGAGTCTACTTCGGACCATCCTCTGGCAGAAGCAATCGTTACGGCCCTGGAAGGGGAGGAGCAGGTTATCCCTGCCCACCTGGACGGTTTTGAAAACATTACCGGAAAAGGTGTCAGAGTGGCCTATCAGGGTGCGGAATATTGGGTAGGAAGCCATAAACTGCTGAAAGATTATCAAGCCAATTTGTCGGATATCCTGGCCGATATGCTGACACAATATGAATCGGACGGAAACAGTATTGTCTACTTTGGGCGTGAGAACGATTTACTTGCCGTTATTGCCATCAAGGACCAGTTGCGGGTGACTTCTATGGAAGCTATCCGGGAACTGCGTATCCAGGACATCGAGATATGCATGCTTACGGGAGACGGTGAGCGTACAGCTTCTTCCGTGGCCGGCAGTTTGGGTATCATGCGTTTTGTGGCTGATGCCATGCCCGACGACAAAGAGGATTTCATCCATAAGCTGCAGCTTCAGGGTAAAACGGTCGCCATGGTAGGTGACGGCGTGAACGATGCGCAAGCCTTGAGCTGTGCTGATGTAAGCATTGCCATGGGAAAGGGGACCGATACGTTGATGGACACCGCCATGATTACTCTCAGGACTTCAGACCTGCTGCTGTTGCCCAAAGTTTTCCGGTTGTCTCGCCAGACTGTGAGCCTCATGTACCGGAATCTGTTCTGGGCTTTCATCTATAATACAGTGGGTATCTTTGTCGCGGCCGGAGTACTCTATCCCGTCTATGACATCCTGCTGAGTCCTGCGCTGGCAGGTGCTGCCATGGCTCTTTCCTGTGTATCCGTGGCTTTGAGCAGCCTTCGTCTGAGTTCCAGGTTCTGACGGCTGTATTCTCAGCTGTTCCTATACTCCAGCGGACTCATGCCCATGTGCCTCTTGAAGTATTTTCCAAAGAAGGAAGCACTGGGGAAGTTCAGGGAATAGGCAATCTCCTGAATGGTCATGTTGGTTGATTTCAGCTTGGCTTTCACGTCTACGATGACGACGTGGGCGATGATGTCCAATACATTTCTGCCGGTCACCTGCCTCACGGTGGTGCTGAGGTGTTGCAGGGAGATGCCCAGTTTGTCGGCATAGAATTGCGCGCGGCGTTCGCGGGTATAGTTTTCGATGACGAGCTGCACCAGTTCGCGGCATATTTCCTCTTTCCGGCTCTTATTCCCTTTTTGCATCTGCGGACGGTGGCAATACATTCTGTCTATGCCGCTGAGGAGCATGTTCAATGTGCTTTGAGCCATTTTTGTATCGGGAGGATAGGGACCGGTCGTGATGCGTGCCCATAGGGCAAAATAGTCCTTGAAGTAGGAGGCGACGGTAGGGTTGACAGCCAGTACCGGATACTCCAGTATGTTGGAGAAAGAGCTCAATGTAGACTGGATGAGGTTGACTCCATTGAGGCAATGGGAAGAAAACCCCACGAATCCCAGGCACACTTTTTCCTTTTGTTCGTAAAACTGTATGATAGTTCCGGGAAGCAGGGTAATAAAATCCCCTTGCTTGATTTCCGTATCCATCAGATTGATGGATACCGTGATGGAACCTTCTATGCATAGTGCAAAGATGCATGCTTTCAGGCGGCACGACTGTTTGTATATGTTTAGAATGTCTTCCGTTACTTCAGTCCATGCAATCATGTCTACTGGCAGGTCGACTTGAGGAAATTCCATACGCTTTGTCGTTTAGAGTTTGCACAAAGGTAATTCTTTTCCGGGAAAAAGTAACGGAAGACATTCTGTTTTTAAAATGAAATGTTCTTTTTTTAAAATGTAACGTCCATCTTTACGACGAAAGTACGTGGCGCGCCCACTGCCATGGGACGATAGCTGTACTCCTTGTTCAGCAGGTTGTTTATCATGAACTGGAAAGCTACTTCCTTGGTGGCTTTCACCCCGAAGCGCATGTCCACTGTGGCATAGTCCGTATTATGCTTTTTCCAATAGGATGCCAGGGTTTCCCCGTTGGACGAGCCGAAGAGGATGTCGCGCACGTAGTCCAGCAGGTCAGGTTCACTTTTGCTGCGTTCGTCCAGCATAATATAGTCCACGGCAAGTATCTTGCTTTTCCAGTTTACGTTGGCACCTATGTTGATGCGTTTCCACTGAAAGTCCAGCGTGGCCTTGAAACTGTGTTTCGGACGATATTTCAAGTACTTGCCGTCATTGCTTTTCTCCTTCATCTGAAGCGGGTCGGTATAGGTGTTCTCCAGGGCATTGCGTTTCTTGTAGTCGGCATCCCTCGGTTCGGTATATACATATCCCAGGTTATAGAGCAGCTTGGCGTTTTTGTTGAAGGTGTACATGCCGTTGGTGCTGATTTCCATTCCATAAATCTGTGCTTTGGACACGTTGTGGAACTGTGCCCCGATGCCGAAACCCTTGCCGTTCTTCAGCATTTGTATGGCGTCTGTAACGCTGTTTATCATGCTCAGGTCCGCATTGTTGAATAGGCCGAACTGGAATTCCACCATATCCTTGTATTGGGTATAGAAAGCGGCGACATCTGCAAATCCTTGTAAATTGCCTGCCTTGTACCCTTGCTTGAATCCCAGCTCGGCATTGAATCCTTTTTCCGGCTGTACGTTGTAGTTGGGATATACACCTACACCTCCGATGTCTTTGCGAAGGTATTTCTCGGTGATGGAGGGATTACGGTAACCCTGGCCGAAGCTGGCACGCAGGAAGCTGTAATCGGCTAGCTGGTAGTTCAGCCCGGCACGGAACACGGGGCGGAAAGGAATCTTGCTCCCGAAAACCTTTGTGTCGGCTTCCCGGTAGTGCTTGTCTATCCGGTAGTATTCGGCACGTACACCGGCCGATACGCTGAGGCGGTCCCAGAAGCGCTGGTCGTATTGCATATAGGCGGCAACATTGTCACTTTGATGTACTTCTTCCGTTTCGCCGGAGAAGGTGCGGATATGTTCGTAAGTCAGACCCGTGGTGATTTGTGCGCCGCCGTCCCATTTCTTGTTGAACTGATAGTCCAGATAATAGTCGTAATTCTTGTCCGTCCGTGTTGGTGATTGATTGCGCTTCGGATTGAGTACACCGGATAGCCAGGGAACCAGGTCGCTGGGTAGTTTCCCTTCAAGCAGTCCTCCCATGTCAGACGGCAGGCCGTTGCTCATTACCCAAGAGATGAGGTCGCAATAGTCGGCAGTGGTGGCATTGGGGAATATGTTGTCCAGAGAGCCGAAGACACCGTCCATCAAATCACTCAGCTTGTCGCTTCCCAGCCATTTGATAACTCCGGTCATCAGTGGCTGGAGGGCTGTGTAGTCTCCATTGGCAATGTTCTGGATGACTTGTGCGTCGGTGCCCATGTTGCCCAGAATATCCGTAATGGAGGCGGATTGTGTAGGGCGTACCACATTGTCCGCACTGTAGTAGAAACGGCCCTTTACTTTGTGTGAAGTACCTCTTTCAGGATTGGTGAAGTTGAAGAAAGGGTCAATGCGGAAGTTGTTGGACTCACGTCCCATATTAGTAAAGGGAGAGGGGCGGTAGGCCTCGCCGGGCGAGCGCCAGATGAAGAAATCCCCGTACTTGTTGGAAAGGAAATCCACGTTGAAACCGTAGTTCATCAGTTTCATACCCATATCCGGCTGATAGTAGGTGAGGTTTCCGTTGATGTGGAAACGTTTGTTGTAACCTTGTTGGCGGTAGCCCTCGTCGGTAAAGAGATTCAGTCCGCCGCTGACGTCAAAGTTACCGATGCGGCGGGAGTGGGTGAGGTCGAAACCTTCGTAGAGCGGATTGCGTACACCGCTGAAAAGGCTGTTGCGCAACAAGGGCTTTACCGGATATTTGTCCTCTTTCCAGAAAGATTTGTCACTCCATTGGTAATCGCTGTTGTCGGGGTCGTCATAGATTCCTACATAGGCACTGAAACGGGTCTGAGGGGTCAGTCCCGGCCGTGCGGTGCGTATGTTGATGATGCCGTTCAGGGCCGACGAACCATAGAGCACGCTGGAGGCTCCTTTGATGACCTCTACCTGCTGCACATTTTCCAGAGGTACGCTGTTCCAGTTGATGACTCCGTTTTGGGGGCTGAGCACGCTCATCCCGTCTACCAGTACCAGGCTGCGGGCACCTACGCTGTAAGTCCAGCCGCCACCGCCTCGAATGCTGGGTTGCTTGTCGATGATATCGACCCCCGGAATGGTCTGCAGTGTCGAGGTGATGTCTGTGGGAGCCTGGCGGGCAATGTCACTGGCCTTTATCAAATCCATGGAGACCGTCACATCGCTCAGCTTCTGTTCAAACCGTCCGGCCGAGACCACGACATCTTCCAGCAGGTTGGTGCTTTCCTTCATGTACACGTCTTTCTGCATAATGTCTCCTTTGCTGATGACGATGGGCATTGGCACATCCTCATATCCCACGTAGCTGAATACCAAATCTACACCTCCCGCCGGCAGGTGTACTTCGTATGCACCGTTTATGTCGGTCACTACGCCTTGCGTGTCTTTCAGCTTGTAGGTGACCGATGCCCCTGCAAGCGGTTCATTGGTCGTTGCATCATATACGTGCCCCTTCAATATCTGTGCAGATATGGAAAAGCTGAACAGTAACGCTGCGAATAGCGTTATTAGAATTCTTTTTTTCATAAGTCTGTCTTTTTGTGAATAGTTATATCAGAATGTTTGCAAAGTACGTGAGATATTATCAGATTATCAAGGTGTATTTTTATGAATAGATGCTACATATTTAAGATAAATTCGGGGAGTGAATTCAAAAAAGTGCTATATTTGCTTGCATGAAACTGGAAATATCAGATTGGAACATGATTCCTTATGCCGGGGCATGGAGCCGGCAGACGGAATGGTTTGACGCACTTGTACACGCCAAGCAGGCAGGAGAGTGCTATGTCAATCATATTGTGCTCTGCGAGCATCCCCATGTCTATACATTGGGGCGTAGCGGGAAAGAAAGGAATATGCTGCTGGGAGAAGAACAACTGCGCAGGATAGGGGCTACGCTCTATCATATTGACCGTGGTGGAGACATTACGTATCATGGTCCGGGACAGTTGGTCTGTTATCCTATTCTGAACCTCGAGGACTTTTCTTTGGGGTTGAAGGAGTATGTGCATCTGCTGGAAGAGGCGGTAATTCGCGTTTGTGCTTCGTTTGGCATCGCTGCCGGACGCCTGGAGAAGGCAACGGGCGTATGGCTGGAGGGCGATACTCCCCGTGCCCGTAAGATTTGTGCCATCGGCGTGCGCAGCAGCCATTTTGTTACCATGCATGGGCTGGCACTGAATGTGAATACCGATTTACGTTATTTCAGCTATATCAATCCCTGCGGATTCATCGACAAGGGGGTCACTTCTTTGCAGAAAGAACTGGGACATGAAGTGCCGATGGAAGAGGTGAAGGAGTGTCTTTGCAAGGAGCTGGTAAATCTTTTGTCATGAACTATCTGGCACATGTATTCCTTTCCGGTCCGAACAGAAAAGTACAGTTGGGCAATTTTGTAGGCGATGCTGTAAAGGGAAGCTCCTATAAGAATTATCCGCCGGATATAGCCAAGGGTATTCAGCTTCACCGCGCTATTGACGACTATACCGACCGTCATCCGGCTGTCTGCGAGGTGGTACATAGGCTTCAACCTGAATTCGGACGCTATTCGGGGGTATTGCTGGATATTTATTTCGATTATTTGCTGGCTTCCCGTTTCGAGTCGTTCTCCGGAGGCTCCTTGAGGAAGTATACCCGGAATTTTTATCTTTCCCTCCTTATCAATTACCGCTATCTTCCGCTACGGTTCAAACGTTTTATTTGGCATTTTATCCTGACCGACCGTTTGCAGAAATACGCCACTCTGAACGGAATAAGAGAATCTTTGAACATCATGGTGGAATATCATCATATTGATATATCCGTAGATAAGGCAATTCGATACCTTGAAAAGCACGATGAGGAACTGTTTGCTGTGTTCCAGCCATTTTTTATTGAATTGCAGAGGTTTTGCGCTGAATATCAGCATAATTATAAGTCACAATTTTAAGGACGAAGAAGGAATGAATATCGTGTCGGCAAGGAATTAATATCCTGCCGACACGATATTTGTTTTTTGTATCACACGTTGTTGATTTCCTGCATGACATGTTATTGATAGCTTGTGCCCTGTGGAATCAGCTTCCCGTACTCCGCTTCTCCCTTGCCAGTACCGAGATGATGTACCCTCCCTTGCTGTTCACCTTGTTCCAGTTTGTTCCATTGAATATTTTCCAGACGTAGTTTCCCAGCCTGCCGTAGTCCGATAACTTCAGAATCTTCCTGATTTCCTCCCGGTCGGTGATGTAGAGCTTTTCCAGATTCAGCATGAGGCATTCCAGGTTGTGCGTATTCCTGTTGTAGGCATATCCGGGAATGTCCAGATCAGGATTTCCCTGCGCTCCTCCGCTTTCCCCCGGGGGAGTAAGAGGGTGAAGTGCTTTACTTTCTTTTGCTTTGCTTTCTTCTACTTTGCTTTCTTCTACTTTGCTTTCTTCTACTTTGCTTTCTTTGCTTTGTTTGGAATTGCATGCATTTTCGGGGAAAATGTCCGCATCCTGCGTGCAATTTTCTCGGTTTTGCGTACAAGTCTTGTCCTTGTCCGGTTTATCTTCCTCCGTCTCTACCAGCAGATAGGGCAGGGTGGTGAGGTCCCTTTTTCTTCGTTTGGTGGCTTCCAGCCATACCTTCTGTATTTCGGTAGAGGTCAGCACCCCTTGCTCCTTATAGGTTTTGGGGTCGAAAAAGGCTTTCTCCACCAGGATGTCCACGATTCCCTGCATCTCCTGCTCGTTGATGTCCTTTCCCGCCTTGTTTGTGAACAGTGTGCATTGCTCCGCGTTCCATTTCAGGTAATATCCGTTTTCCTTGTGTATCTTGCACAGCAGTTTCATTACCGCCGCCGTTCCTTTCAGTCCGAACCTGGCTTCCACCAGTTCCACTGCTATCTCTTCGAATAGATTTACTTTGAGGGGGAAGTATAGCATTCCCCCGTACATCATGGCCATTGTTTTTAGTGTTTAATGATTAGTGATTAATGGTTAATGGTTAGCATATGGGGCTCCATTCGAGGAAGTTTTCCAGCTGGAAGGTTTTCCATGCCTGCAGTTCCACGTCCCAAAAGGCTATGGTGCTTGTCACTCTTGTGATGTCATAATCTCTTCTGAAGTCTGCCTTGTAGGGCAGTAAGGTGGCTTTCGCCAGCCTGAATGTCCCGTCCTGCTTGTGGTAGGCTATGAGTGCGTGGCCGTATTGCATGTGGTCTATCAGGCTTTCTATCCGTCGGGCCATCCATGTGGCGCATGTTTCCGTGTAGTTCTTTTCCAGCATGATACGTATTTTCCATAGGTTTCTCAGTGCTTCGTGAAGTGAAGCGTTCTTTGTCGACTTTCTCATCTTGTTGTCTTTAAAATTAATAATTGTATTAGTTTGGCAGGAGGTACGCTTGTATATAAAAAAAGATGCCGCATTCGTTGAGAAAGCGGCATCTATAGGCGGTGTGGCTTCATCCTTACCAAAGTGGCGGCAAAGATAAGTGGTTTATTCCTTAAGTTGTTTATATTTAATTATTGTCAATAAGTTTCGTGGTTTCTGCCCTTTTTTGTTTTATTCCCTATATCTTTCCTGCTACCTTCATTTCCCGCCACACTTCACCGAACTCTTGTATTATAGTGTTTTCTGACAGTCTTTTATAGTCTGGCGTTCTAAAGTCGAAATGTGAGTATGCCCATTGTGCCAATGCCTTGTTGCTTGTCGGCTTTTCTTCTATAAAGTATCTTGATTTTTTCCATAGGATGATGTCTTTAATGACTTCTTTCCTATATTGTGGCAGTATTCCTATAACCTCCCCGCTTGAGGGACGTCCTACTCCTGCTTTAGGAGCTGATATGCCGTGCTTTACATCCGTTTTAAGGGTGTCTCTTTTTGTTTTTTTTCCTTACTTTGGAGTGTTTCTTTTGCCTTCATTTTCTAATGTTTTTGGGTTAATAATTAAAATTACTGTAGTTTGTAAAATAAATGCAAAGGTATATCAAGTTTTTTGTTTTTGTGGAGTAAGGATGGAGATAAAAAGCTGGGTTTTATCTTTATGATGGGTTAATGCGTTGATATATAAATGGAAATGACTTTGATTTGGAAGTGTTTTTTAAACGTTCGTTTAATGGACGCAAAGATAAGACTGTTTTTTATATCCTCAAAATGTTTAATAAAAATATTTTGGAAAACCCATCGTATATCAGTTTAATCTACAGTAATTCAGTATATTAAGTATCTTATTTAATATTTAAAATTTCCATTCCCTTTTATTAACTCATTCCCTATTTCATTTCCTGAAATTTGACGTCCATTAAACGAACGTTTAAAAAACGCTTTTTGTTTGTAATCCGTTCGTTTATAGTCTCTTACCAGAAGGTAATGACGAACTGCAAAAAAACTGTTGGCAAGAAGGGCACAATGCTTGCTGTATTTTACATAAGGTGCTCGCAAATGATTGGATACCAGGTATATACCGAGGGTTCAAAGCCCTAGAGGAACACTCTTTTGTGAACAAAACAACGAAAATGGAAACGGATAACGAGGTTGAAGTCTGGCATGCCATGCGTGCCACATACCGCAGAGAGCTTGATGCGGTGCATCTTCTCGAGAAGGAGAACCTCGGCTGTTTTGTCCCCATGCAATATAAGGTAAGTATCCGTAAGGGTAAGAAAGTCCGTACTTTGGTTCCCGTCATCCGTAATCTGGTTTTTGTCCATGCACGTCCTTCCGACGTACAGCGTGTTAAGTCTCAAATTACTTATTTGCAATATATAACCGATACTCGCAGTGGTCAGAAGATAATTATTCCCGACCATGAGATGCAGCGCTTCGTCGCCGTTGCCGGAACCTATAACGACCATTTGCTTTATTTCCAGCCCGAAGAGTTGAATCTGTCGAAAGGAACTAGAGTCCGTATTACGGGTGGTGACTTTGCAGGTCAGGAGGGTATTTTTCTGAAAGTAAAGGGTGCACGTGACCGTCGTGTGGTTATAGAGATACAAGGTGTCATTGCTGTTGCCATGGCTACCATCCATCCGGACCTTATAGAAGTGATCGGCTGAATTATAATTCATAATTTACAACTCATAGTTTACAATTCATAATTCAAAAAATGTCCTCCTCCCTTTTCGAAGAAGCAATTAATCTCCAGCGTGCTGCGCACGAACTGATGTATTTAGGTATGGACGGTAGTCCTATCTATAGTGATGACCTTTCCCGCCGCAACGGTGAGGTTTACCGCTTGACTGCGGCTTTGTATGGTTCCAGTGCTCGAGGTACTACTACGGAAGAACAGGCAAACGTCTGTCTTGCTCTCTTGATGGGTTATAACGCATCGTTCATTGACCATGGCGAGAAGCAGGATCACCTCCAGGAGATATTAAACCGTTGTTGGAATCTCCTTGATACCCTTCCCGCTTCGCTGTTGAAACTCCGTCTGCTTACTGCCTGTTATGGAGAAGTGTTCGATGAGCTCCTGGTCGACGAAGCCCGGAAGATTATTTCTTCCTGGGACTCCGCATCGCTCACTGCCGAACAGCAGGAAGCTGTCGAGGAATTCCGGAATGTAGTTGACAATCCCTATCCGTGGGAATATCTTGAGGACTAAAACAGGTGAAAGTTTTCTCGCAAGGCAAAAAAAAATGGAGTGGAGAATGTAAGAGACACGGGAAAAGTTAAAGACATATAGAGCTAAACATACAAGTGATATATTCATGTAATGAGTGAAAAGGATTCCACGCATTGTATTACGAAAAATAGCCTCCAGAGAAACGGATTATATGGCATTTCTGCCAATGAATATAGTAAAATAACTTATTATTTGATTAAAAATATAACTCAAAGTGGGTTATCCCCCCTTTAGTAGATGCCCAATATCTATTGAATATCCGGGAAGCGTGGTACTAACTCTTTCATTACTACGCGAAGTAATAAATATAAATCACCTTTGGTTCCACCTTCCCGGATTAGTTTGATTTTTTCAGTGTGTGACATATAAGAATCTAACAAACATTAAATTATGCGTCGAATCTTATTTCTGATTTTATGTCTTTTTATTTTCTTCGGTTCTGCCTATGCCCAGCGCATGTCCGACGAGCAAGTGGTTGAATATGTGAAACAAGCACAGGCAGCCGGAAAATCTCAGAAGCAGATGACTGCCGAACTGTTGCGCCGTGGTGTGACCCGCGAACAGGTGCTCCGCATCAAGGATAAATATGAGAACTCGGGTGTTGCTGTCCCGGGTTCCGAAGCTCCCTCACAGATGCGCAAGCGTTCGGTTGCTGTGGGAGAATCCTACGAGGCTGCCGAACTGGATGACCAGAAAGCGGTTGTTGATGAGAGACTTGAAAGCCAGTCCGCCCCTGAGGCTGCCGGCATACAGATTTTCGGTCATAATCTGTTCCAGAACCGTAATCTCTCCTTTGAACCTAGTGTGAATCTGGCTACTCCGGCAAATTATCGGCTGGGGCCCGGTGACGAGGTGATCATAGATATTTGGGGAGCTTCCGAGAATACCATCCGCCAGACCATCAGTCCCGAGGGTAGTATCCAGGTGAAAGATCTCGGTCCCGTTTATCTGAACGGCATGACTGTTAAAGAAGCCAACGCTTATCTGCAACGGGAACTGTCCAAGATCTATTCCGGTATCGGAGGGGGGGATCCCAATTCACAGATCCGTCTGACTTTAGGCGATATACGTACCATTCAGATTCATATTATGGGTGAGGTCACGGTGCCGGGTACTTATACACTTTCGGCCTTTTCTACGGTTTTCCATGCCTTGTACCGTGCCGGTGGTGTGAATAATATCGGTAGCTTGCGTGACATCCGTCTGGTTCGTAACGGAGAGACGATAGAGCATTTGGACGTCTATGAGTTCATCATGCAGGGCAAGATGAATGACGATGTCCGTCTGCAGGAGGGCGATGTGATTATCGTGAGTCCCTACCAGTCGTTGGTCGAGATAGTAGGTAAGGTGAAACGTCCCATGTATTATGAAATGAAGCCTGCCGAGACGGTTGCTTCCTTACTGAAGTATGCGGGTGGCTTTATGGGAGATGCCTATAAGAAGGCTGTACGCATCATCCGTAAAAGCGGACGTGAACATCAAGTATATAATGTGGATGAGATGGACTATTCCGTATTCCGTTTAGACGACGGTGACTTAATGACGGTTGACGCCGTACTCGACCGTTTTGAGAACAAGGTTGAGGTCAGTGGTGCCGTCTATCGTCCGGGGCTTTATCAGTTGGACGGTGAGGTGAATACGGTGAAGCAGCTGATAAAGAAGGCTGAGGGACTCCGGGGAGATGCTTTCCTTGCCCGGGTCCTTCTGGACCGTGAGCGTGAAGATCTTACGCACGAAATGGTTGCCGTTGATCTGGAGGGTATTATGAACGGTACGGTTTCTGATATACCCCTTCAGAAGAACGATCATCTGTATGTTCCCGGTATCCACGACCTGAAGGAGAGCGAGACGGTCTCCATTTATGGTGAGGTGCTCAATCCCGGTACTTTCCTATACTCCGACAACTTAACGATAGAGGATATGATTGTCCAGGCGGGAGGTCTTACTGAGGCTGCCGCCACTACCTGTGTGAGCGTGACGCGCCGCATCAAGGATCCCAAGAGTACTGCCTACAGCAGCAAGCTTGCGGAGACATTCACCTTTGACATCAAGGACGGTCTTCTGACGGGTGCCGGTAGTTTCTACCTGCAACCTTTCGATGTAGTCCAGGTTCGTCGCAGTCCTGCCTACCAAGTTCAGCGCATGGTGACGGTTGCGGGTGAGGTGCTTTTCAGCGGCAGCTATTCGTTGTTGAAAAAGAATGAACGTCTGAGTGATGTGATAGGTCGTGCAGGCGGAATTACTCCGGCGGCATATATAAAGGGGGGACGTTTGATTCGCAAGCGCAATGATGAGGAACGTCGGCGTGAGACGGATGTGCTTCGCATGGCACAGGGCGGTGAAGGTTCCGATAGCATTGCAGTGAACAAGCTTGCCATCTCTGAGACTTACGCAGTAGGCATCGATATGGAAAAGGCTCTGTTTAATCCGGGAAGTGACTATGATATTGTCCTGCGTGAGGGAGATATCGTTTATATTCCTGAATACGTCAATACGGTGAAGATCAGCGGTTCAGTGATGTATCCTAATACAGTAACCTGGGAGAAAGATGCCAAGCTGAAACATTATATCAATATGGCAGGTGGTTATGGCGAAAATGCGAAAAAGAAGAAAGCATACATCATTTATCTGAATGGTACGGTAGCCCGTGCTAAGAAGAGTGACAGTGATTTAATCCAGCCGGGTTGTGAGATTGTGGTTCCCACGAAGTCTGAGAGGAAGCGTCTCCAGCTTTCCGAGATTATGGGTATGAGCTCCATGACTGCGACGATTGCGGCGATGGTGGCTACGTTGACTAATGCTTTTAAATAAGAAACAAGTGGAAGATATAAAAAGAAAGGATGCTGATATGAATGACGGACAACAGAATAAACATCCACAGGAAGAGGAGATTGATTTGCTTGAGCTTGCTTTGAAGGTCTGGGCAGAGCGCAGGTGGATATTGAAGTGTTGCGGCTATGCAGTGATTGTGGGACTGGTGATTGCTTTTAGTATTCCCAAGGAATATACAGCAAGTGTAATGATTGCTCCGGAAGCTTCTGATAATAAGGGAGGAAGCCTTTCCTCACTGGCAAGTTTGGCAGGCATTAGTCTGAATACATCTTCTGGGTCTGATGCGATTTATCCTGATTTATATCCGGATATTGTGAGTTCCACTCCTTTTGTGACAGGGTTGTTTGATGTCCCTATCCGGGATATGGATGGGGAGATAAACACCACACTTTATGATTATATGGACGAATACCAGCGTGTGCCATGGTGGTCGTATATCATATCTGCCCCATTCAAGGCTTTAGGCTGGATTGTTTCTCTGTTTAAGGAATCAGAAGAAGAGGTGGAAAAATTAGATCCTTTTCAGCTGACAAAAGAGCAGACTGATATTGTGAAAGCACTGAGTGATCATATAGGTGTTTCGGTAGATAAAAAGACCGGGGTTACTACAATTTCTGTCACGATGCAGGATCCCCGTATTTCAGCATGTCTGACAGATACTGTTGTAAATAGGTTGCAGTCTTACATTATTGATTATCGTACTAATAAAGCCCGTAAGGATTTTCATTTTCAAGAAAAGCTTTTTGAACGTAAGAAGAAAGAATATGAGATGGCGCAGGAGAATTATGCCAAGTTTGCCGATGCCAACAAAAATATCATCCTCCAGAGTTATCGTGCCGAACAAGTGCGTCTAGAAAATGAGATGAATCTTGCTTATCAAGTCTATACATCCGTTGCACAGCAATTGCAGATAGCAGAGGCAAAGGTGCAGGAGATAACCCCTGTTTATACAATTGTTGAGCCTGCTACTATTCCTGTAAAGGCGTCAAAACCGAGTAAGGCTATGATTCTGATAGGAGTCATTTTTCTGACAGGGATGGGATGTATTGGCTGGATTCTTATGGGAAAGGATTTGTTGTATAGCATGAGGAAGAAAAATATTCCGAAGGTTTAAGGTGATAATTCTGTCTATTGCATGCAGGGATCTTTGAGAGATAAGACCGCCCGTGGAGTAGGGTGGAGTTTTATTGACAACATAGCCAACTCGGGCATAACCTTTCTGGTAGGGCTTGTCTTGGCACGTTTATTGACACCGGAAGAGTATGGGGTTATGGCCATGATTGCTATTTTTATAGCGGTGTCCGATTCGATTATAGACAGTGGCTTTTCCAATGCGTTGATACGTAAGGTGGATATTGAACGTATTGATTATAATACTGTCTTCTATTTTAATCTTATAGTTAGTATTTCACTCTATATTCTTTTATTTTTTGTTTCTCCTGCTATTAGCGCTTTTTTCAGAGAGCCTGTTTTGGTTGATGTTATGAGGGTCATAGGTTTTGTGCTGATTGTAAATGCATTGGCTATTATTCCCCGTACCATATTTATTCGGAATATAAACTTTAAGACACAAACTAAAGTTTCTTTGATAGCTTCCATCAGTAGTGGTGTTGTCGGCATAGGGATGGCTTTATCTGGAATGGGAGTCTGGAGTTTGGTTGGACAGCAATTGTCCCGTCAGCTGTTGAATACGGTTTTTTTGTGGGGGTATTGTAAGTGGAAGCCTGTTTTTGAGTTTTCTGCCAAGAGTTTCAAGGAAATGTTTGGTTTTGGTTCCAAACTACTTGTTTCCGGATTGTTGGATACTATTTATAAGGATATTTATTATTTGGTCATAGGTCGTTTCTTTACTTCATTTGTATTGGGGCAATATACCCGGGCCAAACAATTTAATACTATATTTTCTAGTAATCTGACCACTGTTGTCCAACGGGTCAGCTATCCTGTGCTTAGTTCCATTCAAAATGAGCCGGAGCGTTTGTGCGGAGCTTATAGGAAAGTCATAAAATCAACGATGTTGGTGACGTTTGCATGTATGCTTGGATTAGCAGCGATGGCAAAGCCGTTAATTATAATTCTTATAGGAGAGAAGTGGCTACCTGCTGCTGGCTATTTGCAGATTATTTGCTTTTCGGGCATGCTTTATCCGCTTCATGCCATCAATCTGAATATCCTGAAAGTCAAAGGGCGTTCGGATTTATTCTTGAAATTGGAAATAATAAAAAAGATTCTTGCCATAGGTCCTATTGCATTGGGGGTATTTGGGGGGATAGAATGTATGTTGTGGGGTAGTGTACTTAATTCTTTTGTTGCTTATTTCTTGAATAGTTATTATTCTGCCGATTTGATAAACTATCCTACTGTGAAACAGATAAAGGACATACTACCTACATTTTGTGTATCTATAGCTGTGGCTGCTGCCATGTGGGGATTGTCTTTTTTTAGATTGTCCGTTTACCTGCTTCTTCCTTTACAATTACTGTTAGGAGTTTCTCTTGCTTATCTGGTTTATGAAAGGACTGCTCTTCCGGAATATCTTGAATTAAGACAAGTGACTCTTTCTCTCTTAAAGCGGAAATCATATACTTAAATAAAAATGGAAAATAAAGTTATTACAGTAACTTCTCCGTTACTTCCTTCCTTGGAAGATTTTATACCTTATTTGGAAGATATTTGGAATCGTAAGTGGTTGACAAATAATGGGTATTATCATAAAGAACTGGAAAAAGCCTTGTGTGAGTATTTGAAAGTACCTTATGTCAGTCTTTTTACAAATGGTACATTACCTTTGATATGTGCATTGCAGGCATTGCGCATTACCGGTGAAGTAATTACTACTCCTTATAGTTTTGTGGCTACTACACATTCCTTGTGGTGGAACGGCATCAAGCCTGTGTTTGTGGATATCGACCCTGTCACTTGTAATATTGATCCGGATAAAATAGAGGCTGCCATTACTCCAAAAACTACGGCTATAATGCCTGTCCATGTTTATGGTAAGCCTTGTGATACGTCACGTATTCAAGAAATAGCTGACAAATATGGATTGAAAGTAATTTATGATGCTGCCCATGCCTTCGGAGTAGAAGTGAACGGTAAGTCTATTTTGGAGGCCGGTGATATGTCCACTTTAAGTTTTCACGCAACAAAAGTTTATAATACCATTGAAGGTGGTGCTTTGATATGCAAAGATGAAAAAACGAAAAGGCGTATCGACTATTTGAAGAATTTTGGTTTTGCAGATGAAACTACGATTGTGGCTCCTGGCATAAATGGCAAGATGGATGAAGTGCGCAGTGCCTATGGTTTGCTAAATCTGAAGCAGGTGGATGCAGCTATTGAATCTCGCCATCGGACAGCTGTAAAATACCGTGAAGCATTACGTGGTGTGGAGGGTATCAGTTTTATGGAGGATATGCCTGGCGTACGTCATAACTATTCCTATTTTCCGATTTTTATTGATGCGGAAAAATATGGAATGACACGTGATGAACTCTATTTCAAGATGAAAGGACAGAATGTGTTGGGACGTCGTTATTTCTATCCTTTGATTAGTGAATTTTCTGCTTATCGCGGACTGGAATCTGCTCAACCCGAAAATTTACCGGTTGCCTCTAAAGTAGCCGATAGTGTGATTTGCTTGCCGATGTATCATAATCTGAATGATTCAGATATCCAAAGAACTTTAGAGTTAATTGTGAGGTAAAAAATGAAACAGAAGAAACTCATGCTTTTAGGAGGTATTCGTTACCTTCTTCCCGTGATAGATGCAGCTCATAAACAAGGCTATTATGTGATTACAGCGGATTATTTGCCCGATAATATTGCACATAGATATAGTGATGAATACGTAAATGTGAGTATTGTTGATAAAGAGGCAGTATTGAAGGTTGCGTGTGAGAAAGAAATAGATGGTATTATGTCGTTTGGTGTTGATCCTGGAGTTGTGGCGGCTTCTTATGTGCAGAACAAAATGTCTCTTCCTTCTTTTGGTCCGTACGAATCTGTAGAGATTCTTCAGAATAAAGATAAGTTCAGAGAGTTTTTAGCTATTCATGGATTTAATGTACCTTGGAGTTTGGCTTTTTCCTCTTTAGAGGATGCTTTGTCGGATCTTGCTATATTTTCTTACCCTCTTATAGTAAAGCCTACAGATTCAGCAGGTTCTAAGGGGGTGACTCGTGTAGATAAAGAAAAGAATTTGAAAGAAGCTTTATTGCATGCTTTTGCCCATTCAATCAAGAATAAAATCATTGTAGAACAGTTTATAGAGAAAGAAGGTTGTTCTTCGGACAGCGATTGTTTTTCAATAAACGGAGAACTTAAGTTTGTCTCATTTTCTGCCCAGCGTTTTGATGAGTATGCGGCAAGTACATTCGTTCCAGCTGCATACTCATGGCCTTCTACTATGACTATACAGCAAGAGTCAGAACTTAGTTTTGAACTACAACGATTGCTTAAACTTTTGAATATGAATACTTCTGTGTATAATATAGAAACACGGATTGGTGTGGATGGCAAGCCTTATATTATGGAAGTTTCTCCACGTGGAGGAGGTAATCGGCTTTCAGAAATGATTCGTTATGCTACAGGAGTGGATCTTATTACTGCTGCTGTGTGTGCCTCAGTAGGAGATACTATTGGAGAAATAAAGCAAAAAACTTACCAAGGATATTGGGCAGAAATTGTACTTCATGCTGATAATGCAGGGCGTTTTATGGGGCTTGAAATATCAAAGAGCTTTTCGGCAGAAATTGTTGAAGAAGATTTGTGGGTAGAGGTCGGGGATGAAGTAGAGAGCTTTGAAGGAGCGAACAATGCTATAGGAATGTTGATTTTGAAATTTGATTCTTTGAAAGAATTGGAACATGCTTTGGCTACACAACGTCAATGGTTGAAGGTGAATGTGAGATAATGGAAGCAATAGGGGGATACTTTGAGTTGGAATTACATAAAGGAGAGGAGTATCATAAAGATGCTATTTCACTGAATACAGCTCGTAACTGTTTTGAATATATATTATTAGCTCGTAATTACAAAAAAGTTTATATACCTTATTATACATGTGAAGTGATGTTGCAACCTTTGGAGAAACATCATATTTCTTACGAGTTTTATTCTATAAATGAGTTGTTGGAACCTATTGGTATAACAAAACTACTTCCGGAAGAAGCATTTCTTTATACCAACTATTTTGGATTAAAGCAGAGTTGTGTGGAAAAGTTGGTTACCATTTATGGGACACAACTGATTGTTGATAATGCACAAGCATTTTTTGCTTCTCGTATAGATGGTATAGACACTTTTTATTCTCCTCGAAAATTCTTAGGAGTATCTGACGGAGGATATTTATACACAGACTGTTGCTTAAACCGAGATATTACTTATCATTATTCTTATATGCGGATGCAGCATTTGTTACAACGGATTGATGAAGGAGCTGAGCAGGGTTATATTTCTTTTAGATATAATGATGATGCTCTTGATTATATTCCAATTTCTAAAATGTCACGATTGACTTGTAACATTTTATGTGGAATAGATTATGAACATATAAAGAAGAAACGAATAGATAATTTCAATATTCTTCATGAGGCTCTATTAAGGAACAATTTACTGAATATAGATTCTTTGGACTTGTTTGAATGTCCTATGGTTTATCCTTATTATGTGGATGATAAAACATTACGTAAAAAATTAATAGATAACAGAATATATATAGCTACATATTGGCCGAATGTTTTGAAATGGTGTTCGGAAGATATGTTGGAATATGAATTGACTAATAATATAATAGCATTGCCTATAGATCAAAGATATGGAAGAGAGGAAATGGATTATATAATAAAACTTTTAGCTTGATGGGAAATAGTATTTTTTTGAGGGGGTTTGAGATAGAAGATGCTCTTCTTATCAATAAGTGGAGAAATGATTTTGAAATCCAGAAATTAGTTTCCACTTCGTTTAAATATGTTTCATTGGAAATTGAAAAGGAGTGGGTTAAATCAAAAATGATGGATAACCGAAAAGATATTTATTTAGCTATTTGTTTGAATGACGATAGCCGGAAGATGGTAGGATATGTCTCGGTCAATAATATAGATTATCTCAACCGTACAGCCGTGGGTGGGGGGATAGTAATAGACCCTCTTTATCAAGATGGTATCATTAGGTATGAGGTAGGAATGCTTATCCGAGAATTGGTGTTTAATCATCTTAATATCAATCGCTACGAAGGTAAATGTTTATCAGAACATATTGCTTCAAGAGTAATTATGGAAGCTAGTGGATATAAGTTGGAAGGAATATATCGTGAAGCCATCTATAAGGATGGGAAGTACCATGATCAGTGTGTATATTCTCTTTTGAGGGCAGACTATGAGGAATGGATGGAGCGTGGCGATTATTCATTGTCCGTATTTGCCAAGAAGGTGAGACATTTAAGGAATAGTTATGCTGCGAGTAGGCTGTAAAACGATATTATTTATTTTTGTCTTGTTGGAATGTGCATTTTCTGGTGTAGCTTCTGATAATGAGAATCATTCATCTCTTGAGGCTCAGATAGAGGCCATTTTTAACAAGATGAAAATGACAGGTCTGGGAATTGCGGTTGTCAAAGGAGATTCTATTGTTTATGTTCATTCTTGGGGATATAAAGAAGTACCAACAGTTAACAATCAAGGAATACTTTTGAAGAATGATGACCTATTTCGTATTGCTTCTGTATCAAAAACCTTTGTGGCTACCACCATATTGCAACTTGTAGAAGAAGGTGTTTTGAACTTGGATGATGATGTTCAGAAATTTCTCAAATTCCCTTTGCGAAATCCTTCCTATAGAGATAAGCCCATAACTGTAAGGATGTTGCTTACTCACACATCAAGCATTAATGATTCACAACGTTGGTGGTCGCTTGACATAATCAATCCTATTATTTCTGACAACTATGCTAAGTGCTTTTCTGAAACTAAACCTGGTATGGAGTACAAATATTGCAATTACAATTATTTGCTACTCGGTGCGGTGATAGAGGGGGCTACTGGAAATAGATTTGACACTGAGATTGATAGTAGAATAATGAAGCCGCTTGATATTCAAGGTGGTTTTAATTGCAATTTGTTAGATTCAACCAAGTTTGTTAGGCTCTATCGTTATAATAAGGAATCGGGGGCGTTTAGAGAGGACGATGAAGCCTATCGTCCTTATAGATATCAAATTCAGACTCATTATACATTAGGTAAATCTATAGGGTTGGTTTATCCCGATTCTGGTATGAAAATAACTACTACAGATTTGGCCAAGTATATGATGATGCACATGAAAGGTGGTACTCTTAGGCAGGCTACCATACTGTCATTAAGAAGTGAAATGATGATGCGTGAGAATTATGTAGGAAAGAACAATTACGGTTTTGCATTTCGGCAGTATCGTGGTTTAGTTCCCAATACAACATTGTACGGACAGACTGGGGGCGGATTTGGACTGAAAAGTGCAATGATATTCGACCCTAAGCATCAAATGGGCTTTGTCATTATATGCAGCGGTAGTGCATCAGAATATATTGATGGGTATAACGATATACATAAGCCGTTAATCAAACTACTATACAATTATTTTTCTGAGAATGACTGAATTCCTGTACGAAAGTAAAGTAGCTATTACAAAGCCAAAATTTGACATCTTTGTGTTGGCTTTTGCCGTGCTGTTGCTGATGTTCAAGTCTCAACGTATTCTGTGGGTAAGACCAATACCCGAGATTATTATTGTTGTTTTTGGCATAGCTGTTTTTTTGTTTCACTTAAGATTGTATGTCAATCATTTTAGATATACATATATTAGTGTATTTCATAGTATGGCTTTGCTTCTTTTCTTGTTCGCATATGAAACTTTGTGCGTATCCGACTTGAATCCGATAGCTATCCTAGCTTCTATGTCAACGCTGTTTTGTACCGAAATACTGATACTTATTCCTGTTCAGTTCAAAAGGCAGATACTAAACTTTGTCATAAAGGTGATTCAGTTTTGTGTAGGTATTTCATTGGTCGGTTGGATATTGTTCTTGTTGAAGTTTCCATTGCCTCATTATACGGATGCTTCAGACCCATATTACTATCACACTATCTATTATTTATTCAATCTGAATGGTGATCCAGACCTACAACTTGTACCCCGCTTTGCCGGATTTTTTTTAGAACCAGGACATTTGGGCACGATGTGTGTGTTCTTACTTTGTATAAACCGCTTTCGTTTGCGTGAATTTGGAAATAAAATCTTGCTGGCAGGGGTGTTGTTCTCTTTGTCACTTGCAGCGTATGGTTTGTTGGTCGGGGCAGTGATAATATATTTCATCCAAATGAGAAAAATTATTTGGATTATTGTATTTGGAAGTCTTTTTGCTACAGTTGGTATAATATCTTATTTCTACAATAATGGAGATAACGTACTTTATCAGATGATTTTCCATCGTATAGAGTTTGAAGATGGTGAGATGGTGGGTAATAATAGAACATCCATGTACTTCGATGCGGAATTTGACAAATACCTATCTAGTAGTAAAGTGTGGACGGGTATGGGAAGAGACGCATTTGGTAGTGAGAAAAATGCCAATCAAAACATTACGATTGGATGTGCTGGTTACAAACGATATTTCTTTATCCGAGGGGTATTGGGTACAGTGTTGTTACTGCTGTTTCTGGTGGCTTATTATTGGAATTATCGCTCTATTTGGACTTTGGGCTTCTTGATAGTATTCATCGTAGGTAACTTAATCCGTGATTATCCTTTGAAACCAATATGGCTCTACCTTTTTATATTGAGTTTACCCATTTTGAAGTTAGAAAACAAATAAATTATGTCGGCTTTACATATAGGTTTTGACCATAACTTTATAGAACATTCAAGGCGTGTGTTTGAGGAGTATTATCCCAATACGAATACTTTCGTTATCCTAAAGAAAACAGGCGCATTGAGAATAATCAAACATCCAGAGAATTTTGTTATATTGAATCTTTATGATGAACGAAACTTTGGGAAACTTTGGAAGCTATGCGTTGACAATGATATTGATAAGATAGTGTTTCATGGGTGTTCGATTAAGTTTGCATCAATCTTGAAATTCCTCCAGACGAAAAGAAAGTTTACTGTGTACTGGCTGTTCTGGGGATATGAACTTTATCAGACGTTGGGGTATGAAAAGAACTATAAATTATTGGATGAACCTTTTTCGCCTTTTAAAATATCTTCTTATTATGTGCCCAATGCATGTAGTAAGCTCATTCGTAAGTTGTGTAGACGTTATTTGCCGTCAGTAGTGATGGAAATGCTTCCTCATATAGATTATTTCTGTTTTTGGTTTAAGGATGATTATGATTTGTTGAAGAAATACTTTAATGTTCCTATAAAGTATAAGTTATTTGCTTACTCAGCCAGTAAGCGAGGAGAAGCACCACCTTATCTTTTTGACCTGAAAGATAGGCAGACTGCAACAATAATGGTAAACCATCAGGCTTCAGCTTTCGGTAATCATAAAACTGTATTTCGTAGGCTTAAAGAGCTTAATTGCACCAAGCAATACGATGTGATAGTACCATTATCTTATGGTAGTAGTTGGGTGAAACGGGGTGTCGTTAAGATGGGTGATAAGTTGTTTGGAAATTCATTTTCTCCGATAACTACTTATTTACCGAAGGAAGAGTATTTCAGATTACTTGAAAAAGTGGATGTTGCCATCTTCGGACAGCGACGTCAAGAGGCATCAGGTAATATTATCCAGCTATTGAGAAATGGCGTGAAAGTTTTTTTGCGAAATGATAATATGTTGCTTAATTACTACAGAGCAAGGGGCTATATAATTTTCTCATTCGAAGATGATTTGATAGATGAGTATTCATTGCGGTCTTTGTCTATTTTAGAGAAAGAACACAATAGGCAGTGTTATATGGATACTCGGCTCTACTATGATGATTTTATGCCCACATTTTTTGATTGATATAATGAAGAATTTAGTAATAATCGGTGCTGGTGGTATGGGACGCACCATTTTTGACGTAGCTCGTGAGAGTATAGGTTATGGCATAGAGTATACTATCAAGGGATTCATAGACGACAACTTATCTGCACTGGATGGTTTTGAGGATTATCCTCCTATGTTGGGGACAATATCCCATTATTTGCCCGAAGTGGATGATGTCTTTACGTTCTCTATTGGTGGCGAATCAAGAAGGGTTTGTATTGAGTACTTGATGGAACGGAATGCCAAGTTTATCAATATCGTTCACAGTACAGCTCGAATAGGGTCAAATGTTCGCATGGGCGAAGGTAATGTGATAGGTGCTTTTACCTCTTTGGGAGCTGATTGTAGCATAGGTAGTTACAACATGATTCAATCGTACACAGTGATAGGGCATGATGCTAAGATTGGTGATTTTAACAGAATAGATACTCATGTTACTTGTGTCGGAGGAATTCAAATAGGAAACGAGACAACAATTCATACTTCTGCGGTCATTAATCATAAAGTGATAGTCGAAGATAATGTCCATGTAGGTGCATGTAGTTTTGTTATTAGAAGAGTTAAAGCTGGTACAACCGTATTCGGTAATCCTGCTAAGAAATTAGTTTAAATATATATAGTTATGGAAATCAAAGATTTTATTGAAAATTTTGCGGAACAGTTTGATGATACAACAGTTGAAATGTTGGGTGCTGGAACTAAGTTTAGAGAACTGGATGAATGGTCTTCATTAATTGCTTTGTCAGTCATTGCAATGGTGGATGAGGTTTATGGGATAACCATAAATGGTGAGGATATTCGTAGTTCTCAAACTATCAGTGATTTGTTTAACAGAATAATGGATAAAAAGTAGATGTATAATCCTTTCTCTTTGAGAGGCAAGACAATACTTGTAACAGGTGCTTCATCTGGTATTGGACGTGCTACTGCTATAGAATGTTCAAGATTGGGGGCTGCGTTGGTTTTAACCGGTCGAAATGAGAAAGCCTTACAAGAAACCAAGGAACAATTGGCAGATTTAGGCAATGGTCATTCTATTCTTGTTGCTGATTTGACGAATGAAGAAGCTTGTGAAGATTTGGTTTCTCGGCTTCCTTTGTTGGACGGGTTTGTCAGTAATGCCGGAATAGGAAAGATGCTTCCTTTACAATTTTATTCTTTGGAGGTATTAGATGAGGTGTTTCGGATAAATTGTTTTTCTCCAATGCTTTTATTAAAACTGTTGGTGAAGAGAAAGAGGCTTAAAAATAATTCTTCTGTGGTGTTTACTGCTTCAATTTCTGGTTACAATAATGTTGCTCCAGCTAATGGTATTTATGGAACTTCTAAAAGTGCATTGAGTGCTTATATGAAATATGCAGCTTTAGAGTTGGCTGGAAAGGGGATTCGATGTAATGCTGTACATCCTGGAAGAATAAATACCCCTTTGATATCCAATCGGATGTTGACAGAAGAAGATGTAGCCAAAGATGTAGAACAATATCCTTTGAAACGTTACGGAGAACCAAGTGAGGTGGCTTATGCCATCATCTATTTGTTGTCGGATGCCGCATCATGGGTTACCGGAACTAATCTGGTAATCGATGGTGGGCGTAGCCTGAAATGATTGATATGGAAAGATTTTTAGAGAATAAGGTATGTATCATTACCGGTGCTGCACAAGGCATTGGTAAATCGATAGCCGAACGTTTTGCTTCGGATGGTGCTTTGGTTTATGCCTGTGACCGTGTAGAGGGAGTTATGGATGAATGGGCGAAAGCTTGTTCGGAGAAATACGGCACACGTGTGTGTCCTTTGTATTTTGACGTGACTGATGCTGTGGCTGTAAAATCAGCCTTTATGTCTGTATTCAAGCAGGAAAGACGGATTGATGTATTGGTGAACAATGCGGGTGTTGTGTTCAACAAGAAGATCGGCATGATACTTCGTCCGGAGACCGAGCTTATGTTTAGGGTGAATGTCATAGCTGTGATAGAAATGGTACAGCTGGTTTCCCGGCTGATGGCCAGAGGACATGGCGGCTCCATTGTGAATATAGCTTCGGTGACAGCTGTACTCGGCTCTCCCGGCCAGTCTGCCTATTCAGCAACCAAGGGGGCGATCATAGCTTTCACCAAGTCTGCTGCCAAGGAACTGGCATCTCAAGGAATCCGTGTGAATGCGGTGGCTCCGGGCATTGTAAAGACGGAGCGTTTTTCCGAACTTTACGAAGAGAGCGGTGAGAAAATTGACAACCGTATCCAGAGAATCGCATTGGGTCGTTTGGGGACTCCCTTGGACGTGGCCAATGCCTGTGCCTTTCTGGCATCAGACCGTTCATCCTATATATCGGGACAGATATTGGGGGTTGACGGTTGCGCTTCCATTTAAGATAAAAATAAGATGATATTAAGTTTGAACGAGCGACCACAAGAGGCGGTTGCCACAATAGATGCTTCGGGGGCTGTCTTGAAGTACGGGGAGTTGTCGGCATTTTCGGAGAAAATCGGTGCTTTACTTCCTCAGCGTTCCCTGTTGTTCTTGTTGACAGAAAATAATGTTGGTGGGATAGCATGGAGTATCGGTAGCATTAATTCCGGTAATGTCCCCTTGATATTGAATGCTCATATTGAGGAAGGGCTTTTTCATAATTTGTTTGAGATTTACCGTCCTCCTTATGTGTGTGTACCATCATCGATGGCAGACACACTGCAATATGAGTCTGTGTATGAGTATTATGGCTATACTTTACTATGTACCGGAATGGAACCATGTAGGGTACATGATGACTTGTCCCATCTGCTGCCGACTTCCGGCTCTACGGGAAGTCCCAAATTGGTTCGTCATAAATATGAGAATATAGAGGCGGCAGCCCTGAATATCTCCACTTTCTTTGGACTGACCTCCGCTGACCGTCCATTGCTGGTGCTGCCATTGTATTATACAATGGGGCTGTCCGTAGTATTTAGCCACCTATATGTGGGTGCCACTATATTGATAACCCACCAAAGCATGACGGACAAGGCTTTCTGGAGTTTCATGAAGGAACAGCGGGCCACCAGTTTTACAGGAGTGCCCTACAGCTTTGAAATTTTGAATCTGATGCGTTTCTTCCGTATGGATTTGCCTGATTTGTCTTTGCTTACTCAGGGTGGCGGTAAGATGCCTCGCCAGCTGAATCTGAAGTTTGCTGAATATTGCCGTGATACTGGCAAACGCTGGATAGCTACTTACGGCCAGTCTGAAGGTACTGCCCGCATGGCCTATCTTCCTGCTGAATATGCAATATCCAAGTGCGGAAGTATAGGCTGGGCAGTTCCCAATGCGGAACTGTCCTTGATAGATAGTGACGGAAATGTGATAGAAGGTTCTCACACGGAAGGTGAAATGTGCTATCGTGGCAGGAATGTGACAATGGGATATGCCTGCAGTCGGGAAGATTTGCTGCTGGGCGATGAACGTAATGGCTTTATGCGTACCGGTGACTTGGCTTACAGGGATGAGGACGGTTGTTATTACATTGTGGGGCGTATGGGACGTTTTTTGAAGCTGTTTGGCATGCGCATCGGTCTGGATGAGTGCGAGCAGATAATCAAAGGGAAATATCCGATAGAGTGTGCTTGTGTGGGTACAGACGATAAGATGACCGTCTATTTGACCGATGAAAAACATGCGGTGGCTGTAAAGGAGATACTGGTTGAAAAGACCAAACTGGTAGCCTCGGCTTTTGAGGTAAAAGTGATTGCTGACATACCTAAGAATGAGGCGGGAAAAATATTGTATAGTAAGTTGAATTCATAAAAAAGATAGGAACGATGACGAATATTGAAAAGTATAATGACGCTTTTGTAGAAGTGTTTGGGGTGGATAGTGCAGTGTTGAACGATAGTTTTTCAAAAGACAGTGTGGAATCCTGGGATTCTGTTCACCAACTGAATATAATCGCATTGCTGGAAGAGTCCTTTGACGTAATGTTTGACCCAGAGGATATCATGGAATTTACTTCCTATGGAAAGGGACGTGAGATATTGAAAAAATACGAAGTTGAACTTTAAGGGTCAAGATAATGGCAAGATGGGAAATTAAGAATGTCGGCATGAAGGGAGTGGCTATGACCGTTCCGGAGAATGTGGTAAAAACTTCCGAACTGGGACTTCTTTCCCAAGAGGAAGCTGATGTATTCGATAATACAGTCGGTATAAAAGAAAGGCATATCGCTCCGGACACAATGTGCGCCTCGGATATGTGCCAGGCTGCTGCCGAGAAACTGCTTGAAGAGCTGGGTTGGGAGAAGGACAGTATTGATGTATTGTTGTTTGAGTCTGTTACGGGTGATTATCGTACTCCTCCTACTTCCTGCATATTGCAAGACAGGCTTGGCTTGTCGGAAAATTGTTTCTGTATGGATATTCCAATGGGTTGTTGTGGGTGTATGTATGCCATAACAGTTGCCGGTAACCTGTTGACGGCAGGTAATGTAAAGCGTGCCTTGTTGCTTGTAGGTGATACGGCTTTGCGGATGGGGTCCATGAAAGACAAAAGCCGTATACCTTTATTCGGTGACTGCGGTACAGCCATAGCTTTGGAATATGATGAGACTGCCAATGATATTGTAGTTGATTTTCATACCTACGGTAAGGGACATGAAGCTTTGATGACCCCTCACGGTGGTTTTCGCCATCCGGCTACACCTGCTTCCTTTGAATATGAAGATTTTGGCAATGGTATTGTGCGTGCTCCTATTCATACATTGATAAATGGAATGAATGTCTTTTCTTTCGCTATATCCCGTCCTCCTAGATCCGTCGAAACCTTTTTAGACGATTATAAAATTAATCGTGAAACGGATATAGACTATTTCTTGATTCACCAGGCGAACAAGATGATTGTGGATCGTATTGTGAAGAAGTTGAAGTTGCCCAAAGAGAAGGTTCCTTATAACCTGGAGGAGTTTGGAAACTTGGGTGGAGCTTCCATTCCTTCATTAATGGTGAGCCGCTTGCGTGAACGGTTGATGCAGGAAGAGACTACCTTGTTGATGTCCTCTTTTGGGCTTGGATTAAGCTGGGGGACAATGTGGATGAAGACGAAACCTATGGTGATACCTAAAATGCAGATTCTAAAATGGGAAAGGAGAAATTATTTTATAGACAAAGAATAAGTAGATTAGTTAGTTTGACTTACTTATAAGAATTTATATTATTAAATTGGAAATTACTAAACATTATTATGTCGATTTTTAAAGATAAAGTCTTATTAATCACTGGCGGTACCGGTTCCTTCGGTAATGCCGTATTACGTCGTTTTCTTGATTCAGACATCAAGGAAATCCGCATCTTTAGTCGTGACGAGAAAAAGCAGGATGACATGCGTCATCACCTGCAAAATCCCAAGGTAAAGTTCTACATAGGTAATGTGCGTGACCGTCAGTCTGTGGACGGTGCAATGATGGGAGTGGATTATGTGTTTTCTGCCGCTGCTTTGAAGCAGGTTCCCAGCTGCGAGTTCTTTCCGTTGCAGGCTGTGCAGACCAATGTGATCGGTACGGATAATGTACTGGAATCCGCCATAGCGCATGGTGTAAAGAATGTGGTGGTGCTTTCTACCGACAAGGCCGCCTATCCCATCAATGCCATGGGTATCAGCAAGGCCATGATGGAGAAGGTGGCAATAGCCAAGGGCCGTGCGCTGGGTGAGGAAGCCGGTACAACCATCTGCTGTACCCGTTACGGCAATGTGATGGCAAGCCGCGGTTCTGTAATACCGTTGTGGGTGGAGCAGATAAAGAACGGCAGGCCCATTACGGTAACAGACCCCAACATGACCCGCTTCATGATGACGCTGGACGATGCCGTGGATCTGGTAATCTATGCGTTTGAGCACGGGCATAACGGTGACCTATTCGTACAGAAGGCTCCTGCCGCCACCTTGGATGTACTGGCGCGGGCCTTGAAGGAAACATACGCGCAGGTTGATCCGAAATACGGTGAGACGGAGGTGAAGACCATCGGCACGCGCCACGGCGAGAAACTGTATGAGACACTGGTAACCCGCGAAGAGATGGCAAAGGCTGTCGACATGGGCGACTACTACCGCATCCCCTGCGACACCCGTGACCTGAACTATGACAAGTTCTTCACGGAAGGCAATGAGGATATTGCCCGTATAGAGGACTATCACAGCCATAACACCGCCCGCCTGGATGTGGAGGGCATGAAAAAGCTTCTTTTGAAACTCCGCTTCATCCGCGAAGACCTCGGAATGGAGGAAAAGGCGAAGAGCGCGGAAATCAAGAGTGAATAGTATAGCCATTGTTAACTTTTCCATCCTATCCAATCCCATTAGTTTATGAAAATCTTAGTAACCGGCGCCCGAGGGTTTGTCGGCCGGAACCTTGTATCCCAGCTGCACAACATCCGTGACGGGAAAGCCCGTAATTACGGCATTGCAGGTGAGGAACTTGCCATTTACGAATATGACATGGACAGTGACCCTGCCGAACTGGATGTCTATTGCAAACAGGCTGACTTTGTCTTCAATCTGGCGGGCGTGAACCGTCCCAAGGATGCGTCTGAGTTTATGAAAGGGAACTTCGGCTTCGCCTCCACGCTGCTTGATACATTGAAGAAGTACGGCAATACCTGTCCGGTAATGATTTCCTCTTCCACGCAGGCCGCACTCGACAACCCTTACGGTGAATCGAAACGGGCAGGGGAGCAACTGTTGTTCGAGTACTCCAGGGAAACGGGTGCAAAGGTACTGGTGTACCGCTTCCCGAATGTTTTCGGCAAATGGTGCCGCCCCAACTATAACAGCGCGGTGGCCACTTTCTGCAACAACATCGCCCATGACTTGCCCATCCGGGTGAACGACCCTTCGGTGGTGATGCACCTGGTTTACATAGACGATGTGGTGGACGAGCTTGTCTCTGCCCTGGGCGGCAGGGAACACCGCAACGGGGATTATTGCGAAGTGCCCGTGGTGCATACCATTACCTTGGGCGGCATTGTGGAACTGATAAGGTCTTTCAGGCAAATGCCCGGTACCTTGTCCGTCCCGGATTTGAGCGATGCCTTTACAAAGAAACTCTATTCCACATACCTCTCATACCTGCCTGAAGAACGGTTCAGCTATCCCCTGAAGATGAATGTGGACGACCGCGGCAGTTTTACAGAGATTATCCGTACTTCCGACCGCGGGCAGTTCTCGGTGAACATCTCCAAGCCGGGCATTACGAAAGGCCAGCACTGGCACCATAGCAAGAACGAGAAGTTTGTGGTGGTGAGCGGGCACGGTCTGATACAGCTCCGCAAGATAGGTACGGAGGAGGTTGTCAGCTTCGAGGTAAGCGGCGGGAGGATGGAGGTCGTGGAGATGATTCCCGGCTATACGCACAACATCGTCAACCTTTCGGAAACGGAAGACCTGGTGACCTTCATGTGGTGCAACGAGTGTTTCGACCCGGCACGTCCGGACACTTATTTTGAAAAAGTCTGAAACGAGTTAAAGAATATAGGAACAGATGGATATGAAATTGGATTATTCGCAAGTCAGGTTTCAGGAGAACGGCAGACTGAAACTTCTGATTATAGTGGGCACCCGTCCGGAAATCATCCGCCTGGCGGCTGTCATCAACAAATGCCGCAGTTATTTTGACTGTCTTCTGGCCCACACCGGCCAGAATTACGACTATAACCTGAACGGTGTCTTCTTCCGTGACCTGAAGCTGAAAGACCCCGATGTGTATATGGATGCCGTCGGCGATGACCTCGGTGCCACGATGGGCAATATTATCAACGCCGGCTATAAACTGATGGTGCAGGTGAAGCCGGATGCCGTGCTGGTGTTGGGAGACACGAACTCCTGCCTGAGCGTGATAGGCGCGAAACGCCTGCATATCCCCATCTTCCATATGGAGGCTGGCAACCGCTGCTTTGACGAGTGCCTGCCTGAGGAGACTAACCGCCGTATTGTGGACGTCATTTCCGATGTGAACCTCTGCTATTCGGAGCATGCCCGCAGATACCTGAACGCTTCGGGCGTGGCGAAAGAACGTACATACGTAACCGGTTCGCCCATGGCTGAAGTTCTGCATGGGAACCTGGCAGAAATAGAGTCCAGCGATATTCACCAGAGATTGAATCTCCAGAAAGGGAAATATATCCTGCTCTCCGCGCACCGGGAAGAGAACATTGACACGGAGAAGAATTTCTTGTCCCTTTTCAGCGCGGTTAACGCTATGGCCGAGAAATATGACATGCCCATACTTTACAGTTGTCATCCCCGTAGCAGGAAACGTCTGGAATCAAGCGGCTTTGCACTTGACAGACGTGTGATTCAGCATGAACCTCTCGGTTTCCACGACTACAACTGCCTGCAGATGAACGCCTATGCCGTTGTGAGTGACAGCGGTACCCTGCCTGAGGAGAGCAGTTTCTTCACTTCTGTGGGGCATCCTTTCCCTGCTGTATGCATCCGTACGAGTACGGAGCGTCCCGAGGCTCTTGACAAGGGTATCTTTGTCCTTGCCGGCATTGACGGGAAATCCTTGCTTCAGGCTGTAGATACTGCCGTGGAGATGAACAGGAATGAGGACGATGGCCTGCCGGTGCCCAATTATACGGATGAGAATGTATCGGCCAAGGTTGTGAAGTTGATTCAGAGCTATACGGGGGTGGTGAACAAGATGGTTTGGAGAAAATTCTGACTGCTGGGATGAACATTCTTTTTTTGACAATATCCCGTATCAATGGCTTGGAAGAGCGTGGCATCTATACGGACCTGATGCGTGAATTTATAAGGAACGGGCATGCCATGTATATAGTATCCCCTTATGAGCGGAGATTCCATCAGCCTACCGGAGTCATGGAGAACGGTGGTGCAAGAATATTGAAGGTAAAGACACTCAATATCCAGAAAACGAATATTGTAGAGAAGGGGATTGGCACTTTATTGTTGGAAAGCCAGTATCTGCATGCCATTAATAAATACTGGCGGGATGTGAAGTTCGACCTTATTCTTTATTCCACTCCTCCCATCACCTTCAATAAGGTAATCCAGACCTTGAGAAAACGCTGGAATGCTAAAACCTATCTGATGCTGAAGGATATTTTTCCGCAGAATGCGGTGGATTTGGGTATGTTCTCCAAGAAAAGTTTTCTTTATAGGATGTTCAGGAGTAAGGAAGAAAAACTTTATGAATTGTCAGACTTTATCGGTTGTATGTCACCTGCCAACTGTGAGTATGTGTTGAAGCATAATCCTGTCATTGATGCGGCAAAGGTGGAAATCTGTCCGAATAGTGTGGAGTTTCAGGAAAGGTTGAAAGGAGATAGGAAAGAGAGTGAACTGCTGAAAGAATTGAATATTCCTATATCAAAAAGGATTTTTATCTATGGGGGTAATCTGGGAAAACCTCAAGGGATAGATTTTTTATTGAAAGTGATTGAGGAGAATGAAAAGCGGGATGACTCGTATTTTGTAATTGTAGGTAGTGGTACAGAGTATATGAGGGTTAAATTATGGTTTGATACACACTTGCCCCAAAACGCTTGTCTTCTTGCTGCATTGCCGAAAGCAAAATATGATGAATTGGTGAGCTTGTGTGATGTAGGCTTGATATTCCTGGACAAGCGGTTTACGATACCCAATTTCCCATCGCGTCTGCTTTCGTATTTGGAATGTAGGATGCCGGTGCTAATGGCTACGGATGTTAATACGGATATCGGACAGATAGCTGAAGAAAGAGGTTTCGGTCTGTGGACAGAGAATGGGAGTATAGATACCTTTATGAAGATGGTGGAGTTTATGATAGAGGATGATAAACGGATGAAAGAGATGGGAGAAAAAGGGTATAGATTCTTGTGTGAGAATTATACTGTAGATAAGAGCTATAAGGCTATAATGAAGCATTTTTGAGAGTATGTATAAACATGGTTTGAAAAGAGTGATTGATTTTATTCTGGTCTTTATTGTATTGGTTGTTATCTGGCCCATTTTATTACTTATTACTATTGGGTTGTATTTTGCCAATAAAGGTGCAGGAGCATTCTTTACTCAGGAGCGTCCTGGAAAGGATGGAAGAATATTCCGTTTGATAAAGTTTAAAAGTATGACGGATGAACGGGATGCAGAAGGCAAATTATTGCCGGATGCTAAACGATTGACTCATGTGGGTAAATTTGTTCGTGCCACTAGTATTGATGAGCTTCCGCAATTGATTAATGTTTTGAAAGGGGATATGGCATTAATTGGTCCAAGACCTTTATTACCGGAATATCTGCCTCTCTATTCAAAAGAGCAGGCTCGTCGGCATGAAGTGCGTCCGGGGATTACTGGCTGGGCACAAGTAAATGGACGAAATTTTCTCTCTTTTAGTAAAAGATTTGAATTGGATGTATGGTATGTGGATCATTGCTCATTTATGCTTGATTTAAAGATTGTATGTCTATCAATTCATAGAGGTTTATTTAGGAAAGATATCTTAATTAGTGATAATACACAAATAATAGATGTGGGGTATCGTATAAAGAAAGAGAACTCTTTTGATCAATGAAATTATAGGCTTATGTATAAAAGAGGATTAAAGCGTGGGTTAGACTTTGTAATTGTTTTTATAGTTCTGTTGGTTATCTGGCCCATATTACTTCTTCTGATAATTTTCCTCCATTTCACCAATAAGGGTGCCGGTGTCTTTTTCACCCAGGATCGCCCTGGAAAAAATGCTCGGATATTCAAAGCCATAAAGTTTAAGACAATGACAGATGAGCGGGATTCTGGAGGAAACTTGTTGCCGGATGCTGAACGCCTGACAAAGATTGGTAAAATAGTCCGTTCTCTTTCCATAGATGAATTGCCACAATTAATTAATGTATTAAAGGGGGATATGGCATTGGTTGGCCCCCGTCCTTTATTGCCGAAGTATCTTCCTTTATATTCAGAGAAACAGTTCCGTCGCCATGAAGTACGTCCGGGAATTACGGGGTGGGCACAGGTAAACGGACGGAATGATATCAGTTGGAAACGTAAGTTTGAACTGGATGTGTGGTACGTGGATCATATTTCTTTCTGGCTGGACGTGAAGATTATTCTGCTAACCATAAAGAAAGTGTTCGTTAGAGAAGGGATCAATAAGGAAGGTAATGCTACCACTGAGGCTTTCAACGGTCATAACTGAAATGAACATCCATCAGATTGTCAATTCTGTTTTCACCTCCAATACTTATATACTGTCTGTTGAGGGGAAAGATGGGTATGTATTGATAGATATTGGGGATATTGCTCCTATAAAGCAGGGTGTTCAGGAAAAGTGCGGAACGGTACAAGCCTTGTTTCTGACTCATACTCATTACGACCATATTTATGGTATAAAAGATTTATTACGATTGTATCCTGATTGCACAGTTTACACTTCCTCTTTCGGTAAGGAGGCTTTAGGTTCGGATAAACTTAATTTTTCCCGTTATCACAATGATCCTGTAATATGGATGGGAGATAATGTGACGGTTTTACATGAGAATGATAAAGTGGAAATATTTCCGGGAATTTTCGTGGAAGTGTTTGAAACTCCCGGACATGATAAAAGCTGCCTTACTTATAAAGTCGAGAACAATGTTTTCTCGGGTGATTCATATATCCCGGGTGTTAAAGTCATTGCCTCATTCCCCAATAGCGATAGGGAAGATGCACGGATCTCGAAAGAACGTATCATGGAATTAACAAAGGATTGCAGTCTGTATCCCGGTCATGGAAACATTTATGAGTAAATTATTCCGATATCTGGAAAGGATTTATAAAGCCGTTTCCTTTCTTTTTATTCCCCACTATGTGAGGAATCCGAAGTCTGATCATTAAATAATCACATATATATTTATGGATAAAACTATTTATCTCTGCCTTGCCCATATGAGCGAGGAGGGTATTGAACAGAAATATGTAAAAGAAGCCTTCGATACGAACTGGGTGGTTCCTCTCGGTCCTAACGTGAATGCTTTTGAAGAGGATTTGAAACGTTTTGTAGGCGAAGGCAAGGAAGTGGTGGCACTTTCGGCCGGTACGGCGGCAGTACATTTGGCTCTGTTGGCTTGCGGAGTGGGACAGGGTGACGAAGTGATTGTACAAAGCTTCACATTCTGTGCGTCTTCGCATCCGGTCACTTATCTGGGGGCTGTTCCGGTATTTGTGGATTCTGAGAAAGAAACTTGGAACATGTCTCCGGAACTGTTGGAAGAAGCCATCAAAGACCGCATTGCCAAGACTGGCAAAAAGCCAAAAGCTATTGTTCCTGTGGCATTGTACGGCATGCCCTATGACTGTACACGTATCATGGAGATAGCCGATAGGTATGCTATTCCAGTGGTGGAAGATGCTGCTGAAGGTTTTGGCTCCCGTTTTAAGGGACAGGTACTGGGGACGTTCGGCAAGTTCGGGGTGCTGAGCTTTAACGGTAACAAGATGATTACTACCAGTGGCGGTGGTGCGTTGATTTGTAAAGATGCCGAAAGCAAGAATCAAATCATGTGGTATGCCACGCAGGCTCGTGAGGCTTATCCTTATTACCAGCATGAGGCGATAGGGTATAACTATCGCATGAGTAATATATGTGCAGGTATTGGTCGTGGTCAAATGACCGTTGCCGATAAGCATATTGCACATCACCGACATGTGCAGGCTCTCTATAAGGAACTGCTTAAGGATGTGGAGGGGGTATTGCTGCATGAAGCTCCTTCGGCTGATTATGACTCTAATTTCTGGCTTTGTACAATCACTCTGGATTCTTCACTTCGCATCAAAGGGCAGGAAAATGCTTATAAGGATGTTGTCAGGACTGCCGTAGGTGGTGCTGCAGGTGTGATTCATGCCGTAGATTGTGCTACAACAGATTGCCAGCCCAACGAGAATGTGGAGGCTTTGCGTGCTTTTATGCTTGGCAAAAAAATAGAGGCACGCCCGGTTTGGAAACCGATGCACAAGCAGCCGGTCTATAAGGATGCTCCGGCTTATATCAATGGGGTATCCGAAGCTATTTTTAAAATCGGTATGTGCCTTCCTGCCGGGCCGTGGGTGACTGATGAAGATGTATATTATATTGTGGAGTGTATAAAAGAGGCCATAGTAAAATAATAGATGAAAATACAGCTTTTTTAACTACGACCTTGACAACGCTATCGGTTGCCAATACGTTTGTCAATGCGGATTTCATCTATACCGTTGTCTGTTCCGTTCTAGTCTTCTGCTTCTTCAATTTCTGCAAGCGTGCCAAATATTCACCGCCTGATGCTTCATGAGAATATTGGACTACCGCATCGCAAACATCTTATCAGATTATGGCGAATGAGCTGAAGATTCCCCATGTCATAGTATCTTCGACCTATATGGCAGTACAGGCAATCATCATCGTAGGATATATAATGTGTTTGGATTCAGGTTACTGGTATCTGCTATGTACCATCCTCTTGTTAAGTCTTATTTATGTCTGTTTCATGAAGAGGTATTTTGGATTACATCAATCAATTTGAAATAAGCTTTCCTTTTCTTGATGATTGTAGGAATTAATATTATCTTTGTCATTGAAAGGAGAAAGTAATATGGATACTTCTATTAATTTGTCAGATAATTATTTGGATAAATTATTGTCACTAAGTGATGAGATGAAATTGCGCATTATAAATAAACTGTCGGAAAGTTTATTAAATAATGGCAGTAGGCGGCATGTACATGTTGGAAAAGTGAAGACTGAGAAAAATGATTTTGTGTTGCCCAAGGATATTCAGGAATTAATAGGTATAGCTTCGGGGATAGAAGATGCAGAAGATGAACGTCTTAATTATCTATTGAACAAATGATAAAAGCTTTTATTGATACAAATGTCTTAATAGACTTGTTATTGGAAAGAGACGGATGTCAAGATGCTGCCACTATTCTGTTGTGTCAAAAAGAGCAGAAATGTTCTTTGTTTTTGTCATCATTGACTATGGCAAATATTGCATATATTCTTAGAAAGAAATTTAAAGGAATAGCACTATATAATGCTTTAAATAAACTGAAGACATTCTTTTCTGTTGTTAGTTTGACAGCTGATAATGTTGAATCGGCTCTAATGTTACAAGCTACTGACTTTGAAGATGCATTGCAATATTTTTCTGCAGCCAATATACAAGCTGATGTTATTGTGACAAGGAATGAAAAGGATTTTTATTTTTCACAAATAAGTATTACGTCTCCTAAATCTTTTCTTGAAAGCATATCTTGATTAAGTTGGCTTACTTGAACTGATAACTTGTAAAGTAAGCAGTCAAAAAATGGCTATTGATTGCAACCTCTATCTTCGCTGCGAACAAA